>JACCDX011702168.1_pt1 | contig 220248 bp, 206 predicted proteins | sample 7449681 | NCBI WGS metagenome assembly JACCDX01 (sample SAMN15323450, study PRJNA562643) | freshwater metagenome | isolation source: river surface water | place: USA:Blue River Watershed | collected 2017-08-18 | reverse complement strand
TCTGGGTCGGATACCTCCGGCTCAATTCGCGCAGCAACACCGCTTGGCAGCAAGCAGTGACGCTGTTTCATCAACCATCAAAATCGATTAACCTTGAACCGGACTTGCTACTTTTGAATGGTATGGCTAACGGGGGCAGGTCATATCGTCTTGACATTGGTTCGATTTTTTTACTATTTGAGACGGTCCGCTGAGAGTCGTATTGACTGGTTGCCAGTGTCTCTTTTTATGTCTCCAATCCACGCCTCCAAAAGCCAAGAAGGTTTTGATACACGGAGCGCAAGATGGCAAAAATTGGTTACGCAAGAGTCTCGTCATACGGTCAGTCACTTGACGTCCAGCTTGAGAAGCTGAGCAGTTGCGACCGTATCTTTCAAGAGAAGCAATCAGCTAGAACCACTGAGACGAGAGACCAGCTAGCTCTGTGTCTTGACTACGTGCGTGATGGTGATGCTCTGGTCATCACGAAGCTAGATCGACTTGCACGATCAACCAGAGACCTGTTGAACATCTTGAACAAGCTGGACCAGAAGCAAGTCAAGCTTCATGTGATCGACCAGCAGATAGACACGTCAACACCAGCTGGAATGTTGCTGGTCACGATGCTAGGTGCAATAGCAGCTTTCGAGAACGACCTGCGCAAGGAGCGACAAGCTGACGGCATCGCACTTGCAAAGCGACGAGGGGTCCAATTTGGACGCAAAGCCGCACTCAGTCATGAGCAAATTTTAGAGCTTCAGCAGCTGCGCTCAAGCGGTACGAAGATAGGTGATCTGATGAAGCTCTATCAAGTCAGTAAAGCGAGTGTGTATCGTGCGCTTTCGACCTGAAGCAAGTACCGAGCATGTGGTAAAAACATGTGGTAAAGCTTTGAGCTCTGCTTTGAAAATGTCTTTATAAATCAACGAGTTACGTGATTTTTAGAGCCATGGCGGAGAGGGCGGGATTCGAACCCGCGGTGGGCTATTAACCCACACACGCTTTCCAGGCGTGCGACTTAAACCGCTCATCCACCTCTCCGAAGCCTCACATTGTAACAGGGCTGCAAGGGGGTACACTTCGCCTTCCGTTTTTATTCCAGCCCTTGCCGGAGTTCTCGCATGAAATTTCGTTTTCCCATTGTCATCATCGATGAGGACTTCCGTTCCGAGAACACCTCGGGTCTGGGCATTCGTGCACTGGCGCAAGCCATCGAAGGTGAGGGCTATGAGGTCATGGGGGTCACCAGCTACGGTGATCTGAGCCAGTTCGCGCAGCAGCAATCGCGTGCCAGCGCCTTCATCCTGTCGATTGACGACGAGGAATTCACGCCCGGCCCGGACCTGGACCCTGCCGTGCTGAGCCTGCGCACGTTCATTGAAGAGGTGCGTTTCAAAAACGCGGATGTGCCGATCTACATCTACGGTGAAACCAAGACCTCTCGCCATTTGCCCAACGACATCTTGCGCGAGTTGCATGGCTTTATCCACATGTTTGAGGACACGCCGGAATTCGTGGCGCGGCACATCATCCGCGAAGCCAAAACCTACCTTGAAGGCCTGCAGCCCCCATTTTTCAAAGCCTTGCTGGACTATGCCGAAGATGGTTCTTATTCCTGGCACTGCCCTGGGCACTCGGGCGGGGTGGCTTTTCTGAAGAGCCCTGTGGGCCAGATGTTCCACCAGTTCTTTGGTGAAAACATGTTGCGCGCGGATGTGTGCAATGCGGTCGACGAACTCGGTCAGTTGCTGGATCACACCGGACCGGTGGCGGCCTCCGAGCGCAATGCCGCGCGCATCTTCAATGCCGATCATTGTTTCTTTGTGACCAATGGCACCAGCACCAGCAACAAGATGGTCTGGCACCACACTGTGGCCCCCGGCGATGTGGTGGTGGTGGACCGTAACTGTCACAAGTCCATCCTGCATGCCATCATCATGACGGGCGCGATCCCGGTCTTCCTCAAGCCCACGCGCAACCACTTTGGCATCATCGGGCCGATTCCCAGGAGCGAGTTCGAGCCGGCGACGATTCAGGCCAAGATCAAGGCCAACCCTTTGCTCAAGGGCGTCGATCCGAAAAAGGTGAAGCCGCGGGTCATGACCCTGACGCAATCCACCTACGATGGCGTGCTCTACAACACCGAGACCATCAAGAACATGCTGGATGGCTACGTGGCCAACCTGCATTTCGATGAGGCCTGGTTGCCGCATGCGGCATTTCATCCTTTCTATGGCCCCTACCATGCGATGGGCAAGAAGCGTGAGCGCCCCAAGCACTCGGTGGTTTATGCCACGCAGTCAATCCACAAGCTGCTGGCTGGCATCAGCCAGGCCAGCCATGTCCTGGTCCAGGACTCACAGAACACCAAGCTCGACCGACACCTCTTCAATGAGGCTTATCTGATGCACACCAGCACCAGCCCGCAGTACGCCATCATCGCCAGCTGCGATGTGGCTGCGGCGATGATGGAGCCCCCTGGGGGCACCGCCCTGGTGGAAGAAAGCATTGCCGAAGCGCTTGATTTTCGCCGCGCCATGCGCAAGGTGGACGAGGAATATGGCAAGGACTGGTGGTTCAAGGTCTGGGGACCGGACAAGCTGGTCGAAGAAGGCATCGGCCGTGCCGACAACTGGATCATCAAGGGCGGTGGCCGTGGCTCCAAGTGGCACGGCTTTGGCGATCTGGCAGATGGCTTCAACATGCTGGACCCCATCAAGTCCACGATCGTCACCCCGGGCCTGGACCTCAATGGCAAATTCGCCAAGACGGGGATTCCGGCCAGCATCGTCACCAAGTTCCTGGCTGAGCATGGTGTCATCGTCGAGAAGACGGGGCTGTACAGCTTCTTCATCATGTTCACCATCGGCATCACCAAGGGCCGCTGGAACACCTTGCTGACCGCGCTGCAACAGTTCAAGGACGATTACGCCAAGAACCAACCGATGTGGCGCATCCTGCCCGAGTTCTGCGCGCAGTACCCGCGTTACGAGCGCATGGGCTTGCGCGATCTGTGCCAGCATGTGCACGAACTGTACGCCCGCTACGACATCGCGCGGCTGACCACTGAAATGTATTTGAGCGATCTGACGCCGGCCATGAAACCCAGCGACGCCTATGCCCAGATTGCGCACCGCAACACCGAGCGCGTCGGCATCGATGACCTGGAAGGTCGCATCACGACCAGCCTGGTCACGCCTTACCCACCGGGCATTCCTTTGCTGATTCCGGGCGAGGTCTTCAACCGCAAGATCGTGGATTACCTGAAATTCTCACGCGAATTCAACGCCCAATGCCCGGGATTCGAGACCGACATTCACGGCCTGGTCGAAGAGGTGGATGCCGACGGACACATCCGCTATTTCGCGGATTGCGTCAAGCCGTAAAGGTGGCGTTGGAGGGGCTGCGCTTATTCGGCGGCTGGTTCCTCGATGCCGCCTACCACCTGGCTGAAACCACCATCCACATAGGTGATCTCCGCCGTGACACCCGCGGCCAGATCGCTCAGCAGGAAAGCCGCGACGTTGCCGACATCCTCGATGGTGATGTTGCGGCGAATGGGGGAGGCCTCGGCCACCACGCTCAGAATCTTACCAAATCCCTTGATGCCACTGGCCGCCAGGGTTTTGATGGGCCCGGCGCTGATGCCATTGGCGCGCAGGCCCCGGCCTTGCCGGCCCAGCGAGTCGGCGAGGTAGCGCACGGACGCTTCCAGTGAGGCCTTGGCCAGGCCCATGGTGTTGTAGTTGGGAACGGTGCGAATGGCTCCGAGGTAGGTCAGGGTGAGAACGGCGGCATTGTCCTGGAGGTAGGGCAACGCCGCCTTGGCCATGGCTGGGAAGCTGTAGGCACTGATGTCGTGGGCGATCTTGAAACCTTCACGGCTGAGGCCATCGAGAAAGTCACCAGCAATGGCTTCGCGTGGCGCGTAGCCAATGCTGTGGACAAAGCCATCGAATTTGGGCCAGTGGGCCGAGAGGTCGCTGAAAAGCTTGTCGATCTGGGCATCGTCACCGACATCGCAATCAAAGACCAGCTTGGAATCGAAATCCGCAGCAAACTCGGTGATGCGGTCCTTGAACCGTTCGCCCACGTAGCTGAAAGCCAGCTCCGCGCCTTGATCATGGCAGGCCTTGGCGATGCCGTAGGCAATCGAGCGATTGGACAGGACGCCGGTGATCAGAAGTTTTTTTCCGGCCAAAAAGCCAGTCTTTGCAGTCATGGGTGAAGCTCCATCGAAAAATCTTGCAGAATTGTCGCATGCGCATCTTGTGTTTTTGTCTGGGAGTGTTGCTGAGTGGTCCAAGCTGGGCAGGACATGCCTATGCACAATTCGGCGACATCAAGTACGCGGCTGACTTCAGCCATTTTGACTATGTGAATCCTCAAGCCCCCAAGGGGGGAGAAATCGCCCTTGTGGCGCCAAGCCGGGCCTCGAGTTTTGACAAATACAACCCTTTCACACTCAAGGGTTCGGCGCCGCCGGCCTTGAACAGTCTGGTGTTTGAAACCCTGCTTGTGGGCACCCTGGACGAGCCGACCACCGCCTATGGCCTGCTGGCCGAGGATGTGCAGGTGGCGCCTGATCAGCGTTCTGTGCGTTTCCGCCTGCGGCCCCAGGCGCGTTTTCACGATGGGCAGGCCGTGCTGGCCGCCGATGTGAAGCATTCATTTGACAAACTGACCAGCAAAGAGGCTGCACCCCAATTCCGAACCCTTTTTGGCGAGGTGCAAGGCGCCGTGGTCCTGGACGAGCGAACCGTCCGCTTTGACTTCAAGCGGGTGAATTCCGAACTGCCCTTGATCGTGGGCGGCATGCCAGTGTTCAGCCGTGCCTGGGGCGAGGGCAAGCCACTGGACAAAATCATCACCGATGTGCCACTGGGCTCGGGCCCCTACAAGATTGGCAAAGTGGATTTCGGCCGTGACATTCAGTACGATCGCGATCCCAACTATTGGGGCAAAGACCTGAGCGTGCGGCGTGGCATGTTCAATTTCGACCGCATTGTCTACAAGCTGTACAAGGACAACACGGCGCAGCTTGAAGCCTTCAAGGCGGGCGAGTTTGATTACATCCAGGCTTTTGTGGCACGCGAATGGGCGCGTGCCTATACCGGCAAGCCGTTCGAGACGGGACGGCTCATCAAAAAAGAGTTGCAGCACGGGAATGCGGGCGACTTTCAGGGCTTTCTGCTGAACACCCGCCTCGCCAAATTCAAGGATGTGCGCGTGCGCCAGGCCATTGGCCTGGCCATGGACTATGAATGGATGAATCGTCAACTGTTCTACAACGCCTATACCCGTGTGCGTGGTTATTTTGTGGGCAGCGACTTCGAAGCCAAAGGCCGACCCGAGGGACAAGAGCTGGCCTTGCTGGCGACTTTGGGGGACAAGCTGCCGCCCCATGTTCTGACGCAGCCGGTTCCCATGCCTCCCGTCACGCAGCTGACCCCTTCCTCCGGTGAAACCTTGCGCGATCATTTGCGAGAGGCCAAGCGCTTGCTGTCCGAGGCTGGCTGGACCTACCGCGACGGCGCTTTGCGCAATGCCCAGGGTCAGGCTTTCACGCTGGAGTTTCTGGACAACTCTGGTTCCATGGGGCGGGTGGTGACGCCCTATGCCAAAAACCTGGAGAAGCTGGGGTTCCAGGTGAATTACAAGGTGATCGATTTCGCCATCCTGCAAAAACGACTGGATGTGTTCGATTTTGAAATCATCAGCAACCGCTGGGTCGGCAGCGAATCGCCCGGCACCGAGCTGGTCGAGCGCTTTGGCAGTGCGTCGGCTGCGATCGAAGGTTCGGGCAACCTCATGGGCGTGCGTGATCCTGCGGTGGATGCCTTGCTCGACAAGGTCCTGTCGGCTCAGACGCGGCCCCAATTGACCGTGGCCTTGCGCGCGCTGGACCGCGTGTTGCGCCATGGCCATTACGTGGTGCCGCACTGGTATGGCAGCGTGCATCGCGTGGCCTGGCGCGCAGGGCGTTTCGAACAGCCGGCGGTCACCCCACGCTATTACCAACCCGAGTCCTGGATCACCTCAACGTGGTGGGCCACGCCTGCCAACCTGCAAGGAGGGCGCTGAAATGGCCGCCTATGTGCTCAAACGCTTGCTGCTCATGATCCCCACCTTGCTGGGTGTGCTGCTGTTGACTTTCGTGGTGATCCAGTTTGTGCCGGGTGGGCCGGTGGAGCAAATGGTGTCGCAACTGCAGGGCCGTGACACAGGCGGTGAGGGCGCTGCCGCCGCCGGCGCAGGCTATCGCGGTCGACAAGGGGTGGATGCCGCACGCATCGCCGAAATCCGTGCGCTTTACGGATTTGACAAGCCTGCACACGAGCGCTTCTGGCAAATGCTTCAGCAGTTCGCGCAGTTCGACCTGGGGCGCAGTTTTTTCTATCCCAAAGATGTGTGGCAATTGGTCAAGGAGAAATTGCCCGTGTCTGTCAGTCTGGGGTTGTGGACGTTTTTTCTCAGCTACCTGATCTCCGTTCCCCTGGGCATTGCCAAGGCCGTGCGGGCGGGGTCGCGTTTTGACACACTCACCAGCCTGCTGGTGCTCACGGGTTATGCCATTCCGGGTTTTGTGCTTGGTGTGGCATTGCTGGTGGTGTTTGGTGGCCAACTGCAATGGTTTCCGTTGCGCGGGCTGACCTCGGGCAACTGGGCCGAACTGAGTTGGGGCGCACGTGTGGTGGACTACCTTTGGCACATTGCTCTGCCCATCACGGCCAGTGTGCTTGGGGCCTTTGCGGTGACCACCATGCTGACCAAGAACGCTTTCCTCGAGGAAATCCGCAAGCAGTATGTGTTGACAGCGCGAGCCAAGGGGCTATCCGAGCGGCGCGTGTTGTGGAAGCATGTCATGCGCAATGCCCTGATTCCACTGGTGACCGGCTTTCCGGCCGCGTTCATCGGCGCCTTCTTCACGGGCTCGCTGCTGATAGAAACCTTGTTCTCGCTGGATGGCCTGGGCCTGCTCAGTTATGAAAGCGTGATGCGACGCGACTATCCTGTCGTGCTGGGCACGCTTTACTTGTTCACGCTGATTGGTTTGGTCACCAAACTCATCAGTGACCTTTGCTACGTGTGGGTTGACCCCCGCGTGAAGTTCGATTGATGCGTGACTACACCACTTCTCTTTCGCCGAGTCGCCGCGCCTGGCTTCGCTTTCGGCAGCACCGACTGGGTTTTGCCAGTCTGGTGATCTTTCTGGCACTGTTTGTTGTGAGCCTGGGCGCGGAATTGGTTTGCAACGACAAACCCTTGCTGGTCCGCTACAACGGCCACTGGCTCTCGCCCCTGGTGAGCAACCCGCCCGAGACGGCGTTCGGTGGCGACTTTCAGACGCCCACCGACTACCTGGACCCTTTCATTCAACAGCAATTCAAACAACCGGGCAACTGGGCGCTGTATCCGCCCAACCCCTACCATCACAGCACGCTGAACTACTTTGCCAAGGAGCCCAACCCGGCGCCACCCTCGGCCGACAACTGGCTGGGCACCGATGATCGTGGCCGCGATGTCGTGGCGCGCCTGCTGTATGGTTTTCGCGTCTCTGTGCTGTTTGCCCTGGCGCTGACATTGTCTGGAACCTTGCTGGGGGTACTCACAGGCGCGTTGCAAGGTTTTTTTGGGGGCAAAACCGACCTGGTTTTTCAGCGCTTCATCGAGATATGGAGTGCCATGCCCGAGTTGTATCTGCTGATCATTTTTTCCGCCGTTTTTGACCCCAGTGTGACCCTTTTGCTGGTCTTGCTCAGCCTGTTTGGCTGGATGGGCTTGTCCGACTATGTGCGTGCCGAATTTCTGCGCAACCGGCAACTGGACTATGTGCGTGCTGCGCGCGCTCTGGGCCTGAGCAACGGTGCCATCATCTGGCGCCATGTGTTGCCCAACAGCCTGACGCCTGTGGTGACCTTTTTGCCTTTTCGCATGAGTGCCGCCATCCTGGCGCTGACCAGCCTGGATTTTCTGGGCCTGGGGGTGCCACCGGGAACTCCCAGTCTGGGCGAGTTGCTGGCCCAGGGTAAAAACAACATCGACGCATGGTGGATTTCCTTGTCCACTTTTGCGGTGCTGGTTGTGACCTTGTTGCTGCTCACCTTCATGGGGGACGCTTTGCGCGATGCCCTGGACCCGCGCCGCACAGATGGAGCGCAGGGATGAGCAAGGCCATGTTGTCGCTGGAGAAGTTGACCGTCAGCTTTCAGGGCCGTGAGGTGGTGCATGGTGTGGATCTGCACGTCGAGCGTGGTGAACGGGTGGCGTTGGTGGGCGAGTCTGGCTCGGGCAAAACGGTGACGGCGCTGAGCATCCTGCGTCTGGCCCAAGGGGCGCGCTGGGGCGGTCGTTGTTTCTTTGAAGGTCGGGACCTGTTGCAATTGCCGTTGCCCGATTTGCAGGCTGTGCGCGGTGCGGACATCGCCATGATTTTTCAGGAGCCGATGACCGCACTCAACCCGCTGTTCTCGATTGGCGATCAAATCGCCGAAGTGCTGACCCTCAAGCAGGGCCTGACCCGCCAGGCGTCCTGGGCTCAGGCCATTGCGCTGCTGGAAGACACGGGGCTGTCCGAACCTGCGCGACGTGCCAAAGCATTTCCGCATCAGCTGTCGGGCGGACAGCGGCAGCGCGCCATGATCGCCATGGCACTGGCTTGTCGCCCCAAACTGTTGCTGGCCGACGAACCCACCACGGCGCTGGATGTCACATTGCGTGGGCAGATTCTGGATCTGCTGACCGACCTGCAGCAGCGTCACGGCATGGCGGTGTTGATGATCACCCACGATTTGCCCCTGGTGCGCCGCTTTGCCGACCGGGTGGCGGTGATGGAAAACGGCCATCTGGTGGAATGCGGCGAGGTGCAGCAAGTGCTGCAGGCCCCCGCACACCCTTACACGCAACGCCTGGTCGACAGCCTTCCTGCACGCGATGTGCGTGAAGCCCTGCCAGACGACCCTGTGGCTTTGTCCGCCGAGGATCTGCGGGTGACCTATCCCCAGCCCTTGCCTGGCGTCCAGGGCTGGTTTCGGCAGGGGCGGTTCGTCGCGGTCGAGCAGGCTTCGCTGACATTGCGCGCAGGACAAACACTGGGCGTGGTGGGTGAGTCGGGCTCGGGCAAGTCCACGCTGGCTCTGGCGGCCCTGGGGCTGCATCCGTTCGAGGGATCGCTGCGCGTGGGCTCTCAGGCCTGGGGGCAGGGGGCGGCATCGGATCGTGCGCTCAGACGCAAGGTGCAGGTGGTTTTCCAGGATCCCTTTTCCTCCTTGTCGCCTCGCATGACCGTGGAGGATCTGGTGGGCGAGGGATTGCGTGTTCACGCCCCGGACCTGAGCTTGCCGCAACGCCAGGCCAGGGTGCTGCAGGTATTGCAGGAGGTGGGACTGGACGAAGCACAGTTTCCTGGCTTGCTGGACCGCTACCCTCATGAGTTTTCCGGCGGTCAACGCCAGCGTTTGGCCATTGCCAGAGCCTTGATCGTGTCACCGCAGATCCTGGTGCTGGACGAGCCCACCAGTGCTCTGGATGTCTCCATTCAGAAACAAGTTCTCATTTTGTTGCAAAGGCTGCAGCGCGAGCACGGTCTGAGTTATTTGCTCATCACCCATGACATCGCTGTGATTCGTGCCATGGCGCATCAGGTGATCGTGATGAAGGGGGGGCGAATTCTTGAGTCCGGCCCCGTTTCGCAGGTGCTGGATCGCCCTGCAGACCCTTACACACGGCAACTGGTTGCGGCTGCTGCGTAATTTTTTGATAAATCCTTTGCGAATCAAGGATTTACGCGCTACAATAGCCAGCTTCACGACCAAACGGGCGGGTTTTCACCGCCCGTTTTTTTTGGTCCATTTGAAAACGCCGTGGCACTACAAGATATCGTCGAACAAACCGTCAAGGGACTGGGTTATGACCTGGTGGAGATTGAACGCTCCGCCGGTGGTCTGCTGCGCATCACCATTGACCAGCCATGGGTGGCTGGCGAGCCCGAGCAATGGGTGAATGTGGAAGATTGCGAGAAAGTCACGCGACAGTTGCAGTTTGCGCTGGAAGTGGACGGTGTGGAATACAAGCGCCTGGAAGTGTCTTCGCCGGGCATCGACCGGCCCTTGCGGCACGAGGCCGATTTCGAGCGTTTCCAGGGGCAGGTCATCGATCTGACACTGAAGCAGCCCATGGGCGCTGCTGCGGGCGGTCTGGTATCCGGTTTGCGCAAAAAATTCCGTGGCACCCTGGAGCGCGCAGACGCAGGCTGGCAAATCACCTGGCGTGACGAGCCTGCCCTGAAGCCGGGGCAGCGCGTGAGCAAGAAAAGAGAGCAGGCGCCTTTGCAGGCGCTGGGATTCATGCTGGACGAGTTGCGCGAAGCGCGTCTGGCGCCAATTGTTGATTTCAAGGGACGTCAGTCCGTTAAGTGAGAACAGGAGTAATCGATCATGAACCGCGAAATGTTGATGCTGGTGGAAGCGATCTCACGCGAGAAGAATGTCGAGCGTGACGTTGTGTTCGGCGCCGTCGAACAAGCGCTCGCGCAAGCTACCAAGAAACTTTACCAGGGTGAAGTGGACATCCGTGTGGCCATGAACCGTGACACCGGCGATTACGAAACTTTCCGTCGCTGGCTGGTGGTCCCCGACGCGGCAGGCCTGCAAAATCCCGATGCCGAAGAGCTGCTGATGGACGCCCGTGAGCGCGTTGCCGATGTGGAAGAGGGTGAATACATCGAGGAAGGCATTGAGTCCTTGCCGATCGGCCGCATCGGCGCCATGGCCGCCAAGCAGGTCATCCTGCAAAAGATTCGTGATGCCGAGCGTGAAATGCTGCTGAACGATTTCATGTCGCGTGGCGACAAGATTTTCGTCGGCACGGTCAAGCGCATGGACAAAGGTGACATCATCGTCGAGAGCGGTCGCGTCGAAGGCCGCCTGCGTCGCAGCGAAATGATCCCCAAGGAAAACCTGCGCAATGGCGACCGTGTGCGCGCCATGATCATGGATGTGGACCTCACGCTGCGTGGTGCGCCCATCATCCTGTCGCGCTCAGCCCCCGAGTTCATGATCGAGTTGTTCCGTCAGGAAGTGCCCGAAATCGAGCAAGGCCTGCTGGAGATCAAATCCTGCGCCCGTGATGCTGGCTCGCGCGCCAAGATCGCTGTGCTCTCCCATGACAAACGCGTGGACCCCATCGGCACCTGTGTGGGCGTGCGTGGCACCCGCGTCAATGCCGTCACCAATGAGTTGGCCGGCGAGCGCGTGGACATCGTGCTGTGGAGCGAAGACCCGGCCCAATTCGTGATCGGTGCGCTGGCACCTGCCAACGTCAGCTCGATCGTGGTCGATGAAGAAAAACATGCCATGGACGTGGTGGTGGATGAAGAGAATCTGGCCATTGCGATTGGACGCGGCGGTCAGAACGTTCGCCTGGCCTCTGACCTGACCGGCTGGAAGATCAACATCATGGATGCGGCCGAATCGGCCCAGAAGCAGGCCAATGAGACCGAGTCGATCCGCTCCCTGTTCATGGCCAAGCTGGATGTGGACCAGGAAGTGGCCGACATCCTGATCGAAGAAGGCTTCACCAGCCTGGAGGAAGTGGCTTATGTGCCTATCCAGGAAATGCTGGAGATCGACAGCTTTGACGAAGACACCGTCAATGAGTTGCGCGCCCGCGCCAAGGACGCGTTGCTGACGATGGAGATTGCCCGCGAAGAAAGCGTTGAAGAGGTGTCGCAGAACCTGCGTGATCTCGAGGGCCTGACGCCTGCGCTGATTGCCAAGCTCGCCGAGAGCGGCGTGCACACACGTGATGACCTGGCTGATCTGGCCATCGATGAACTGGTGGAAATCACCGGACAACCTGAAGACGAGGCCAAGGCCCTGATCATCAAGGCGCGCGAACACTGGTTCGCGGGTCAAGCGTGATGGTCATGGAGAGGAACACCACAGATGACGCGTACGACTGTTGCCGAGTTCGCCAACGAACTCAAGAAATCCAATGAAACCTTGCTCGAGCAATTGCGCTCGGCCGGGGTTCCCAAAGCCGATGCCAACGATGTCCTGACCGACGCCGACAAGCAAAAGTTGCTGGGCTACCTGCAAGCCAGTCATGGCACAGGCACACCTGAGCGCAAGAAGATCACTCTGGTGAAGAAATCCACCAGCGAGATCAAGCAGGCCGATGCCACCGGCAAGGCGCGCACCATTCAGGTCGAAGTGCGCAAAAAGCGCACCTTTATTCAGCGTGACGAGCCCGAGGTCGAAGTGACCAGGCCCGTGGAGCCGGTTGCGCCTGCCATCCCTGTCATTGACGATGCCGAGCTGGCACGTCGCGAAGAGGAGGCTCGCCGTCAAGCCGAACTGATCCGTCGCCAGGAGGAAGAGCTGGCCGAGAAGCGTCGTCTGCGTGAAGAGCAGGAAGCGCGTGAACAGGCGCAAGCACAAGCGCGCGCCGAGCAGGCCGCCGCAGAAGCGGAACGCGCCAAGGCTGCTGCGGCCGATGCTGCGGCAAGCGCATCCGTAGCGTCCGAACCTTCGAATGCAGCGCCTGCCTCCGAGGCTGCCGCCGAAGCGCCTCCTGCGGTCGATCCTGCCATCGCTGCGGCACAGGCCGAGCAGGAGCGCAAGGCTGCAGCCGCCAAGGCCTCGGCCGAAGAGGACGCCGCTCGCGCCAAAGACCTGGAAGACCGCCGTCGCAAAGCGCTGGCCGAGGCCGAAGCCATCCGCGCCATGATGAATGCGCCCAAGCGCGTGCTGGTTGCCAAGAAGCCTGAAGAGCCCGCCAAGCCTGCAGATGCCAAAGCAATCAAGGGCACCTTGCACAAACCGGCGACCACGCCGGGTGCGACACCTGGTGCTGCCCGCCCTGCGGCCACCACCACAGGCAAGGATGGCAAGGAAGTCAAAAGCGCCAAGCTGTCCTCCAGCTGGGCGGATGACCAGGCCAAGAAAAAAGAAATCAAGACCCGCGGTGATACCAGTTCGGGTGTGGGGCGCAACAGCTGGCGTGGCGGTCCCAAGGGACGCCGTGAACGCGATCGCGATGACACCCCGCAAGTTGCGCAAACGGTGGAAAACCGCGTCATTGAAGTGCACGTGCCTGAAACCATCACAGTGGCTGAGCTGGCACACAAGATGGCCGTCAAGGCCTCCGAGGTCATCAAGCAATTGATGAAGCTGGGTCAGATGGTCACCATCAACCAGCCGCTGGACCAGGACACCGCCATGATTGTGGTGGAAGAAATGGGCCACAAGGCCATCATTGCTGCGCTGGATGATCCGGAGGCGTTTACTGAAGAAGAAGCCTCTGCGCACCATGCCGAAGCCGTGGCGCGTGCGCCGGTGGTGACGGTCATGGGACACGTTGACCATGGCAAGACCTCGTTGCTGGATTACATTCGCCGCGCCAAAGTGGCCGCTGGCGAAGCCGGTGGCATCACCCAGCACATCGGTGCCTACCATGTGGAAACGCCGCGCGGCATGGTGTCGTTCCTGGACACGCCGGGCCACGAGGCCTTCACAGCCATGCGAGCCCGTGGCGCGCAGGCCACCGACATCGTCATTCTGGTCGTTGCTGCTGATGATGGCGTGATGCCGCAGACCAAGGAAGCCATCAAGCACGCGAAAGCTGCGGGTGTGCCGATCGTGGTCGCGATGAACAAGATCGACAAGCCCGATGCCAATCCCGATCGCGTGAAAGGTGAGCTGGTGGCCGAAGAGGTTGTGCCCGAAGAGTTCGGTGGCGATTCGCCGTTTGTGCCGGTATCGGCCAAAACCGGGCAGGGCGTTGATGATCTGCTCGAACAGGTGCTGTTGCAAGCCGAAGTGCTGGAGTTGAAGGCGCCGGTGGATGCGATGGCCAAAGGCCTGGTGATTGAAGCCAAGCTCGACAAGGGGCGTGGTCCCGTGGCCACGATCCTGGTCCAGTCCGGCACGTTGAAAACCGGTGATGTGGTGCTGGCTGGCCAGACCTATGGCCGTGTGCGTGCCATGCTGGACGAGAACGGCAAGCCGATCAAGTCGGCTGGGCCGTCCATTCCGGTGGAAATCCAGGGCCTGACCGAAGTGCCGCAAGCCGGTGACGAGTTCATGGTGCTGGCAGACGAGCGCCGCGCCCGCGAAATCGCCACCTACCGCGCTGGCAAGTTCCGCAACACCAAACTCGCCAAGCAGCAGGCTTCCAAGCTGGAGAACATGTTCTCCGACATGGCCTCAGGCGAAGTCAAGTTGCTGCCCATCATCGTCAAGGCCGATGTGCAAGGTTCTCAGGAAGCGCTGTCCGCATCCTTGCTCAAGTTGTCAACCGACGAAGTCAAGGTGCAACTGGTGTACGCCGCCGTGGGTGGCATCAGTGAAAGCGACATCAACCTGGCGATCGCCTCCAAGGCCGTCATCATTGGCTTCAACACACGCGCCGATGCCGGCGCGCGCAAATTGGCTGAAGGCAATGGCGTGGAAATTCGTTACTACAACATCATTTACGATGCCGTGGACGAATTGAAGGCGGCCATGTCGGGCATGCTCACACCGGACAAGAAAGAAGAAGTCATCGGCAACGCCGAGATTCGCCAGGTGTTCCGTGTCAGCAAGATCGGCTCGATTGCTGGCTGTATGGTCACCTCGGGTGTGGTCCGTCGCTCGGCGCGTCTGCGCCTGCTGCGCAACAACGTGGTCATCTTCACTGGCGAACTCGACAGCCTCAAGCGCTTCAAGGACGATGCCAAGGAAGTCAAGGAAGGCTTCGAGTGCGGCCTGAACATCAAGGGCTACAACGACATCGTCGAAGGCGATCAGCTGGAGTTCTTTGAAATCAAGGAAGTGGCTCGTTCACTGTAATTGATGCGCAAGACCGCCGCCCCCAACCGCAACTTCAAAGTGGCCGACCAGATCCAGCGTGATCTGGCCGAGTTGATCTCGCGCGAGTTGAAAGACCCGCGCGTAGGCATGGTCACGTTGCAGGGGGTTGAGGTCACGCCAGATTACGCCCATGCCAAAGTTTTCTTCAGCGTGCTCACTGGCGATCCTTTGCTGGCCGCTGAAGGATTGAACCAGGCCGCAGGCTTTCTGCGCAACGGCTTGTTCAAACGACTGCACATTCACACCGTTCCGACACTGCACTTCGTGTACGACCGCACCCCCGAGCGCGCGTCCGACATGAACGCCTTGATTGCCAAGGCGGTGTCTTCCCGTGCCAAAGAAGACTGAACCACAGGGGTCAGGTTCCAACCATGCTTGGAGGCTGCCCCCGCAGCCTGCCCATGCCTCAGACCGCCTCCTCTTCGCCACGCGTTCGCATTGCACGTCGACCCGTGCATGGCGTGTTGCTGCTGGACAAACCTTTGGGCCTGTCCAGCAACCAGGCTTTGCAAAAGGCCAAGTGGCTGTTGCGCGCAGAAAAGGCAGGGCACACAGGCACCCTTGATCCTCTGGCGACAGGCGTGTTGCCGCTGTGTTTTGGCGCTGCAACCAAGTTCAGTCAGATGCACCTGGATGCGGACAAGACCTACGAGGCCGTGGCCCGCCTGGGCATGACCACCACCACCGGTGACGCTGAAGGCGAGGTGTTGCAGGAAGCGCCCGTTCAATTCGATCACGCGGATCTGGTGCGCACGCAACAGGCTTTCAGCGGCGTGATCCAGCAAATCCCGCCGATGCACAGCGCCTTGAAGAAAGACGGCAAGGCACTCTACGAATATGCGCGCGCAGGTGAAACCGTGGAGCGTGCACCGCGCCAGGTGACGATCCATGATTTACAGCTGCAAGAGGTTCCTGCGCCGCAGGGACAGCGCTGGCTGAAAATCCGTGCGCATTGCAGCAAAGGCACCTACATTCGCACCCTGGCAGAAGACATGGGCGCAGCCCTGGGGTGTGGCGCCCATCTCGTCGCCTTGCGTCGCGTCGTGACGGGGCCCTTTGAGGTCTCGCAATGCATTCGTCTCGATGAGCTGGAGGCGCTGTCCGAGGCCGACCGCGTGAGACGGCTTCAGCCGGTGGCGTGTTTGCTGCCCACGCACACGCCCGTGCAACTTGCCCCAGACGACGCAGGTCGTTTTCTCAGTGGCATGCGCCGCCGCGGCCCCTGGCCTGACGCCGAGCACGTGGCCGTTTTTGGCACCCATCCCTCCACCTTGCTGGGCACGGCCCATGTCAAGGCCGGTGAACTCATCCCTGAGCGTTTGCTCAGCCCCCCCGAAATCCATTCCATTCTAGAGAGCCTTGCATGAGCCAACAGATTCGCAACATCGCCATCATTGCCCACGTTGACCACGGTAAAACCACCCTGGTTGACCAATTGCTGCGCCAAAGTGGCACCTTCCGTGAGAACGAAAAGGTGGCCGAGCGCGTGATGGACAACAACGACCTCGAAAAAGAGCGGGGCATCACCATCCTCGCGAAGAACTGCGCAGTCAGCTGGAACGGCACCCACATCAACATCGTGGACACACCGGGGCACGCCGATTTCGGTGGCGAGGTGGAGCGTGCGCTGTCCATGGTGGACGGTGTGGTGCTGTTGATCGATGCTGTTGAAGGCCCCATGCCACAAACACGCTTTGTGACCAAGAAGGCCCTGGCGCTGGGGCTCAAACCGATTGTGGTGGTCAACAAGGTGGACCGTCCGGGTTCTCGCCCCGACTATGTGATCAATGCGGCATTTGACCTGTTTGACAAACTCGGTGCCACCGAAGAGCAACTGGATTTTCCTGTGGTCTACGCCTCGGGCCTCAACGGCTGGGCCTCGCTGACCGAAGGCGAGCCGGGAGAGCAATGGGGCAAGGACCTGGCGCCCTTGTTCGATACCGTGCTTCAGCACGTGCCGGCGCACCAGGGTGACGCGTCTGCTCCCCTGCAGTTGCAGATCAGCTCGCTGGACTACTCCACTTTTGTCGGGCGCATTGGCGTGGGCCGCGTGAACGCTGGCACCTTGAAGCCCGCCACCGATGTGCTGGTGATGGAAGGGCCGGATGGCAAGTCTTTCAAAGGTCGCATCAACCAGGTGCTGAAATTTGAAGGTCTGGAGCGTGTGCAGGCCACCGAGGCGCGTCCAGGCGATATCGTGCTGGTCAACGGCATCGAGGAAATTGGCATTGGCGTCACCTTGACCGATCTGCTCAACCCCACGCCGCTGCCCATGCTGCGCGTCGATGAGCCGACCCTGACCATGAATTTTTGTGTCAACACCTCGCCACTGGCAGGACGTGAGGGCAAATTCGTGACCAGCCGCCAACTGCGGGACCGTCTGACCAAAGAGCTGCAAGCCAACGTCGCCTTACGTGTGCGCGATACCGACGAAGACGGTATCTACGAAGTTTCCGGCCGTGGTGAATTGCACCTGACCATCTTGCTGGAGAACATGCGCCGCGAGGGCTACGAGCTGGCGGTCTCCAAGCCGCGCGTGGTGTTCAAGGAGGTTGACGGCGAGCGCCACGAGCCGATCGAGTTGCTGACCGTGGACGTGGAAGAGGGGCACCAGGGTGGCGTGATGCAAGCCCTGGGTGAGCGCAAGGGCGAACTGGCCAACATGGAACCCGATGGCCGCGGGCGTGTTCGCCTGGAATACCGTATTCCTGCGCGCGGCCTGATCGGTTTCCAGAACGAATTCCTCAACCTGACCCGTGGCACAGGGCTGGCCAGCAATATTTTTGATGGCTATGAAGCCTACCGTGGTGAAATCGCCAGTCGCAAAAACGGCGTGCTGATCAGCATGGACGATGGTGAAATCGTGACCTATGCCCTGGGCAAGCTGGACGATCGCGGCCGCATGTTCGTGAAACCGGGTGACCCGGTCTATGAGGGCATGATTGTGGGCATCCACAGCCGTGACAACGACCTGGTGGTGAATGCGGTTCGTCAGAAACAGCTGACCAACTTCCGCGTCAGCGGCAAGGAAGACGCCATCAAGATCACGCCGCCGATCGAGCTCACACTCGAATACGCGGTCGAGTTCATCGAAGATGATGAACTGGTGGAAATCACGCCCAAGAGCATTCGTTTGCGCAAGCGCCATCTCAAAGAGCACGAGCGCAAGCGCGCGGGCCGCGAAGGCTGACCCAAGGAGCGGCGTTGATGCGTCTGACACATGCCCAGGCCGTTGGTTTGATGGTGGCGAATACGGCCATGTGGTCGATTGCCGGTGTGGTGACGCGCCAGCTTGAATCAGCGCGCAGTTTCGAGGTGACGTTCTGGCGAAGTCTTTTCACCGTGCTGGCCTTGCTGGTGATCCTGCCCTTGCTGCAAGGCCGGGGGGTGTTTCGCAAGATGCGCTCGGCCGGCCCGGTGCTGTGGCTGTCCGGGCTGTGCTGGGCCACCATGTTTACCGCTTTCATGATTGCGCTGACCTTGACCACGGTGGCCAATGTGCTGATCACGCTGGCCGTGGGGCCCTTGTTGACGGCGCTGGTCGCCCGCGTGACCCTTGGGCACCAGATCCCATGGCGCACCTGGGGTGCCATTGTGATTGCAGGGCTGGGCATCACCTGGATGTTTGCCGATCAGATTGGCGGCGGTGTTTTGCTGGGATCGCTGGTGGCACTGGGGGTGCCGATTGCAGGGGCCATCAACTGGACGGTGGTGCAACGCTCCCACGCACAAGGCCTCGACATCGATCTGGTTCCCGCCGTGATGGTCGGGGCGGTGCTTTCGAGCTTGCTGACCCTGCCTTTGTCTTGGCCGTTCCAGGCGTCGGCTGTGGATGTGTCCTGGCTGGCGATGCTGGGGCTGATTCAGCTTGCCATCCCTTGTGCTTTGTCGGTGCTGTGCGCGCAGGTTCTGAAAGCGCCCGAGGTGTCGCTTTTGGCATTGCTGGAAGTGATTTTTGGCATCACACTGGCCTGGCTTGGCGCTGGTGAGGTGCCCGGCCCCAATGTGCTCACCGGTGGCTGTCTGGTGTTGCTGGCCCTGGTGGGCAATGAGTGGCTGGGCTGGCGTCAACGAGAATCGAAGAACTAGGAGCATTGCGTGAGTCATATTCAAAGTGAAGTGGTGGGCAACATGGGCCTGATCACCTTGAGTCGTCCCGAAGCACTGAATGCGCTTTCGCTCACCATGGTGCGCGATCTCAGCGCCGTGTTGCTGGCCTGGCGCGATGACGACAGGATCGAAGCGGTCGCCGTCCGTGGCAGCAACAAGGCAGGTGTTTTTGGTGCCTTTTGCGCTGGCGGCGACATCCGTTTTTTCCATCAGGCTGCCCTGTCGGGTGATCCGCAACTGGAAGACTTCTTCACCGAGGAATACACCCTCAACCACCTGATTCACCATTACCCCAAACCCTATATTGCTTTCATGGATGGCATCGTCATGGGCGGTGGCATGGGTATTTCACAGGGCGCTGCATTGCGCATCGTGACCGAGCGGACCAAGATGGCGATGCCCGAAACCAATATTGGCCTGTTCCCTGATGTGGGAGGCGGTTATTTCCTGTCACGCTGCCCTGGCCATGTGGGTGAGTATCTGGCGCTGACAGGTCAGATGATTCAGGGTGGAGATGCCATTGGCGTGGGCTTGGCCGACGTCCTGGCTGCCAGCGCGGATTTGCCGCTGCTGTGGGACATGCTCTGTGCACAGGATGGTCGCTCTGCAGCTGAAAAAATCTCGCAGATTCGACAACAGACTCTTGAGGCCACACGCGCCGCCGAGACCGCATTGCCGTCATGGCGTGACGCGGCACTGGATGCGGTATTTGGCTTGCCGTCGGTGCAGGCCATGGTCGATGCATTGGCCCAAGGCGGGGAGGGCTGGGCTGCGCAAACCCTGGCGACCTTGCGCCACCGTTCACCCCTGATGCTGCACGTTGTGCTGGAACAGCTGCGTCGCGGTCGCCTGCTGTCGCTGGCCGACGACCTGCGCATGGAGCGTGATCTGGTCCGCCATTGTTTTCATACCCGGCACTTGCAACGCAGCGGTGCCAGCAGTGAAACCGTGGAAGGCATTCGCGCCCTGGCGGTGGACAAAGACCATCAGCCGCGCTGGAACCCCGCACGCATTGAAGACGTGAGTTCCGACATGGTATGGCCGTTTTTCACCAGTCCCTGGCCTGCCGAAGGCCATCCGTTGCAGCACCTGCGCTGAACGGGAGTTTCAGCGGTTGCGCCCTTTGAGGGCGCGCTCGACTTCGCGCTTGCCTTCACGGTCCTTGATGGTGTCGCGCTTGTCATGTTCGGCCTTGCCCTTGGCCAGCGCGATCTCGCACTTGATCTTGCCATTTTTCCAGTGCATGTTGACGGGCACGAGGGTGTAGCCTTTTTGCTCGACCTTGCCGATCAGGCGGCGAATATCGTCCTTGTGGAGCAAGAGTTTTTTGGTGCGCACGGCATCAGGGTTGATGTGCGTCGAAGCCGTTTTCAAGGGGTTGATCTGGCAGCCGATCAGGTACAACTCGCCGTCGCGAATGACCACATAGCCGTCGGTGAGTTGCACCTTGCCTTCGCGAACGGCCTTGACTTCCCAGCCTTGCAGCACCATGCCAGCCTCATGCCGCTCTTCAAAAAAGTAATTGAAGGCGGCCTTTTTGTTGTCGGCAATGCGCGAGGAAGTGTCGGGTTTTTTGGACATGAAACAAAGAGTTGGGGCGTTCAGGGTCTTTACAATCCCTGCTGTCGCCACACGGCGAACCCTGCATTCTATGAAAACTGTTCACAAGTCTGTCCTGATCTGGTTCAGCGCTGAAGAAATGTTCGCGCTGGTGACCGATGTCGCGCACTATCCGGCGTTTTTGCCCTGGTGCGACAAGGCCGGCGTGGTGGAGCAGCGTGACGATGGCGTGACGGCCGAAATTGGCATGGCCTTTGGTGGCTTGCACAAGAGTTTCACCACGCGCAACACCCACATTGCGGGCCGTCAGGTCGATCTGGTACTGGTCGACGGCCCGTTCAAGCACCTGGACGGTCAATGGAGGTTCGTGCCATTGGGGGAGCAGCGCGCCTGCCGCATTGAACTGACCTTGAATTACAGCTTTGACAGTGTGTTGGGTGCCCTGGTGGGGCCGGTGTTTGACCGCATTGCGGCCACGCTGGTTGATGCCTTTGTCAAACGCGCTGAACAGGTCTACGCGGCATGATCACGCTGGTGTTGATGGATGCCCCGGGTCCCCGCGAGGTGACCGAGTGCGTTTTGACCGTGCCCGAGGGCACTTCAGTTCGCCAGGCCCTGGTCCTCAGCGGATGGCTGGAGACACGACCTGCGTTTGCGGCCAGCCTGCCGCAGCTGGAAGTGGCTGTGTGGGGGCGCAAAGTGCCGCTCACTCACGTGCTGCGCGATCAGGATCGCCTTGAGTTTTTGCGGCCACTCATTGTGGATCCGAAAACCGCACGACGTGAGCGTTTCAAGAAGCAAGGCGCCAAAACGGCTGGCCTGTTCACCCGCCGCCGTCCAGGAGCCAAAGCCGGCTACTGACCTTTGTATACACCCGCAGTCATGGGGCTCGCTAGAATCATTTTCTTTGGAGCTTTCACATGCGCCTTCTTGGCAATGCGCTCACCTTCGACGATGTGTTGCTGGTGCCCGCCTTCTCCCAGGTCCTGCCCAAGGACACCTCGCTCTCTACGGCCTTCTCCCGCAACATCGCTTTGAACCTGCCCCTGGTGTCTGCCGCCATGGACACGGTGACCGAGGCGCGCCTGGCAATCGCCATTGCGCAGGAGGGGGGCATTGGCATCGTGCACAAAAACCTCACCGCCCAGCAGCAGGCGGCTGAAGTGGCCAAGGTCAAGCGCTATGAAAGCGGCGTGCTGCGCGACCCCGTGGTCATCACGCCACAGCACACGGTCCGTCAGGTCATGGCCTTGTCCGAGCAGCTGGGGGTGTCTGGCTTTCCCGTATGCGAGGGCGGCAAGGTGGTCGGCATTGTCACAGGCCGCGATCTGCGTTTTGAAACCCGTTACGACGCTGCTGTGTCCGAAATCATGACCCCCCGTGATCGCCTGGTCACGGTACCCGAAGGCACAACGCCCGAGCAGGCCAAGGCTTTGCTGAACAAACACAAGCTGGAGCGCTTGCTCGTCATCAACGACGACTTCGTGCTCAAGGGGCTGATCACCGTCAAGGACATCACCAAACAGACCAGTTTTCCGTTGGCGGCACGGGACAGTGCCGGGCGTTTGCGTGTGGGGGCTGCGGTGGGCGTGGGAGAGGGCACGGAAGAGCGCGTGGAAGCCCTGGTCAAGGCTGGGGTCGATGCGATTGTTGTCGATACGGCACACGGACACAGCAAGGGTGTGATCGAGCGCGTGCGCTGGGTCAAGCAGAACTACCCCCAGGTGGATGTGGTGGGCGGCAACATTGCCACGGGAGCCGCCGCGCTGGCGCTGGCCGAGGCAGGTGCCGATGCGGTCAAGGTGGGCATTGGTCCAGGCTCGATCTGCACCACCCGCATCGTGGCCGGTGTGGGCGTGCCGCAGATCACTGCCATCGACAATGTGGCCACCGCCTTGCGTGGCAGCGGCATTCCCTTGATTGCCGATGGTGGTATCCGTTACAGCGGCGACATTGCCAAGGCCATTGCGGCCGGCGCTTCCACCGTCATGATGGGGGGCATGTTCGCGGGCACGGAAGAAGCGCCGGGCGAGGTGATCCTTTATCAGGGGCGCAGCTACAAGAGCTACCGCGGCATGGGCAGCATTGGCGCCATGCAGCAAGGCAGTGCCGACCGGTACTTCCAGGAATCCAGCACCGGCAACCCGAATGCGGACAAACTGGTGCCCGAGGGCATTGAAGGCCGCGTGCCATACAAAGGCTCGATGGTTTCCATCGTCTATCAGATGGCCGGGGGCGTGCGCGCAAGCATGGGCTATTGCGGCTGTGCCAGCATCGAGGACATGAAGTCGCGTGCTGAATTCGTGCAGATCACCGCAGCAGGCATCCGGGAGAGCCATGTGCATGACGTTCAGATCACGAAGGAAGCGCCGAACTACCGGGCTGAATGATTTTCTGAAACCCGCTCGCTTTTTGCGACAATAGGGGCCAGGGCACTCTCTGGCCCTTTTTGTTTTATGCAGCACCAGAAAATACTCATTCTCGATTTTGGCTCCCAGGTCACCCAGCTGATCGCCCGCCGCGTGCGCGAGGCCCATGTGTTCTGCGAGGTTCATCCTTGCGACGTCAGCGACGACTGGGTGCGTGCCTACGCCGCTGATGGCCAGCTCAAAGGCGTGATCCTGTCCGGCAGCCATGCCAGCGTGTACGAAGAGTCCACCGATCACGCGCCACAGGCTGTCTTCGAGCTGGGGGTGCCGGTGCTGGGCATTTGCTATGGCATGCAGACCATGGCGCAGCAGCTTGGCGGCAAGGTGGAAAGCGGTCATCAGCGCGAGTTTGGTTATGCCGAGGTCCGTGCCCATGGCCATACAGCCTTGCTGAAAGACCTGGCCGATTTCACCACGCCCGAAGGGCATGGCATGCTCAAGGTCTGGATGAGCCATGGCGACAAGGTCACGGTGCTGCCTCCCGGCTTCAAGACCATGGCCAGCACGCCCAGTTGCCCGATTGCAGGCATGGCCGACGAGTCGCGCCGTTTCTATGCAGTCCAGTTCCACCCTGAAGTGACCCACACGGTTCAGGGCAAGGCCATGCTTGAGCGTTTTGTCCTGGGCGTCTGCGGCACGCGGCCTGACTGGATCATGCGAGACCACATTGCCGAGGCCGTTGCTGCCATTCGCGCCCAGGTCGGCGACGAGGAAGTCATTCTGGGCCTCTCCGGCGGGGTCGATTCCTCAGTGGCTGCTGCGCTCATCCACCGTGCTATTGGCGATCAGCTGACCTGCGTCTTCGTGGACCATGGTCTGTTGCGGTTGAACGAGGGTGACATGGTGATGGACATGTTTGCTGGCAAGCTGCATGCCAAGGTCATCCGCGTGGATGCCGGCGAACTGTTTCTGGGCAAGCTGGCCGGAGTGTCCGAGCCAGAGGCAAAGCGCAAGATCATTGGGGGCTTGTTTGTCGATGTGTTCAAAGCCGAGGCGGCCAAGCTCAAGGCGGGTCGTGGCGGACACAAGGGCGCCACCTTCCTGGCCCAGGGCACGATTTATCCCGATGTGATTGAAAGCGGTGGCGCCAAGAGCAAGAAAGCCGTCACCATCAAGAGCCACCATAACGTGGGTGGCTTGCCCGAGCAGCTTGGCTTGAAGTTGCTGGAGCCCTTGCGCGACCTGTTCAAGGACGAGGTGCGCGAACTGGGGGTGGCGTTGGGGTTGCCTGCCGAAATGGTGTATCGCCACCCGTTCCCAGGACCTGGCCTGGGTGTCCGCATCCTGGGCGAAGTGAAAAAAGACTACGCCGATTTGCTGCGCCGTGCGGATGCCATCTTCATTGAAGAACTGCGCAACTTCAAGGACGAGGCCAGCGGCAAGAGCTGGTACGACCTGACCAGCCAGGCTTTCACCGTCTTTTTGCCGGTCAAGAGCGTGGGCGTCATGGGCGATGGCCGGACCTACGACTATGTGGTGGCCCTGCGTGCTGTGCAGACCAGCGATTTCATGACCGCCGACTGGGCCGAGCTGCCGTACGCGCTGCTGAAGAAAGTGTCCGGTCGAATCATCAATGAAGTGCGCGGTATCAACCGCGTAACCTACGACGTCAGCAGCAAACCGCCCGCGACGATCGAGTGGGAGTAGAAATCCTATCGTAAGTTGTTGATGTCAAATAATTTTCAACTTACACAAATGTGGTACACATTCAGCTAAGTCATTGATTTAGTTGGGTGTTTGGCTTTGCAGTTACACGCAAAGCTACACAAAGCTGTAGCTACTCAAAATCGTAATGACTCAGCACGCCGTATGCCACTCAAAAAATTCTCATTCAGCGACGATGAATGAACCCATATTCGATGAAGTTGTAATTTACAAGCGAGACGAGTATTGGCAGTGTTTTCGTTCTAGTGGCCATCTGAGATTCCCTGAATAGATTTCGCAGCGATCGAACCTCCGTTCCAGCTTACGAATCAGGGACTTAGGCGGAGCCGATACCCGGCCTAAAAACATGGTTAAATTCATGTCATGACTAGGGTTGATGTTAGGGCTGAACTGTTGCGCTGGGCACGTGATCGTGCCCGCTTGAGCGTTGACGCGCTCGAAAACAAGTTCCCACACCTGACAGAGTGGGAGTCCGGTGAAAGGAAGCCCACCCTCAAGCAGTTGGAGACCTACGCCAAGGCCACGCGCACGCCCGTAGGCTACTTCTTCCTGCCCGCACCGCCCGAGGAGCCGCTGCCCATCCCTGACTTTAGGACCATGGGTGGGCGTCCAGTGGAGCGACCCAGCCCTGACCTGATTGAGATGGTGCTGGTCTGCCAAGAGCGGCAAGAGTGGTTCCGCGACCACGCGAAAGCCACTGGAGCCGAGCGCCTGGCCTTCGTCGGCAGTGCCACGGTCAACAGTCCCATTGTCGAGACCGCTGCCGCTATTCGGCAGAAGTTGGGTTTCGACCTGGAGGCGCGCCGCCGTTGCCCGACTTGGACCGAGGCCCTGCGCAGCTTCATAGGACAGGCCGATGGTCTCGGCGTGCTTGTCATGTGCAGCGGCATTGTGATGAACAACACGCACCGCCAGCTCGACCCGCGAGAGTTTCGTGGGTTCGCACTGGTGGACGACCGCGCACCGTTGGTTTTCATCAACGGCAAAGACACGAAGGCCACGCAGATGTTCACGCTGGCGCACGAGCTGGCGCACGTTTGGCTGGGGCAATCGGCCATCTCTGACTCTACCGTGGCGACCCGCAACCAAAACGCGGTCGAGACGTGGTGCAACCGTGTGGCCGCCGAGGTTCTTGTGCCGCTGGAGACAGTGACTGAGAGCCTGCGCGGGTCTGAGGCCTTGTCTGACACCGTGGCAAGGCTGACGCGCGCCTTCAAGGTCAGCTCACTGGTGATCCTGCAACGCCTGCGTGATGCCCGGCACATCTCATGGGACGAGTTCCAGCAAGCCTATGACGACGAGCTGCGCCGCTTGGCTAACCTGCCAAGACCTTCAGGCGGTGGCGACTTCTACATGACCACGGTGGCCCGTTACAGCCGCCGATTCGCCCGTGCATTGGTCGAGAGCACGATGGAAGGGCGCACGCTGTACCGCGATGCGTTCAGGATGCTGGGCATCAGCAAGACCGAAACCTTCAACGAGCTGGGCCGTAGCCTGGCGTTTGGCGGGTAATGGCCTACCTGCTAGACACCAACGTTTTCTTGCAGGCGAAGAACCTGCATTACGGTTTCGACTTCTGCCCCGCCTTCTGGGACTGGCTCAAGCAGGCGAACACCAACGGCCTCGTGTTCAGCATCGAGAGGGTGAGGGACGAGCTTGTCGATGACGACGCGGCACAGTGGGCCAACGGCCACGGAGATGACTTCTTTCTGAAGCCCGATGCGAAATTGTCCGTAGCGTTGGCAACCGTCAGCCAGTGGGTGATGGGGCAAAACTACGAACTCGCGGCGGTCAACACGTTTCTGCAAGTGGCCGACTATTACCTTGTCGCGCACGCGCTGGCGCACGGCCTGGATGTGGTGACGCACGAAGTGCCCGCCAATTCCCCCAAGAAGATCAAGATTCCCAACGTGTGCATTGGCTTGGGGCTCAAGTGCGTGACGCCCTTTGAGATGCTGCGCAAGGAGCGTGCACGTTTCGTGATCTGACGCCAACCGTCAGACGTTGAGCTTCTACCGTCAACACCAGCCACTGGCACGCACGTTTTACCGTCAGGAGAGTGGGTTCACCCATCGCCTGACCGCGACGACACTGACATCATGCGAGAATCACGGCAGTGGTCCTAAAACGTGGGCCCAAATTTGACGGTAAGCCCGACGGTAAGGCCACAAAAATGCAGTCTTTCAGCATCGTTCAACACCAGACAAAACCGTTTTTCTCGCCCACCTTATTGACAATTGCGTGGGAATGAAGGGGCTGCCGGTGGTGTCGGAAGCTCTGTTGCGTCGCCATCCGGACGATCCCGAACGCGAAGTTTCCGACTGCCATGGGAGCCGTTTGCAGCGCATGGCCATTTCGCAAAGCCTGGGTTCAGGAACTGACAGCCGCTTTGCAGCAGCCTGAAACGCAGGCCAAGCTGGCGGCATTGGGCGCTGACGCTGCCTCGGGCAAGGCGAGCGAGCTGGAGCAAGTGATGAAAGAGGACGCCCTGAAATGGGGCCAAGTGATCCGCGATGCAGGAGTGAAATTCGAATGAGTACTTTCCGACAACTGGTTCAAAGTGAACGGCCCCTGGTGCTGCCCGGTGCCCACGATGCCCTGAGCGCGATGCTGATTCAGCAAGCAGGCTTCAAGGCTTACTTCGTGGGGGGGTTTCCGGTGGCCGGTGTGCGCTTTGGTGTGCCTGACATTGGCCTGCTTGGCGGTCGTGAGTTCCATGAGGCTTACCGCGATATTCTCAATGTGTCGTCCCTGCCTGTGCTGGTGGATGCCGACAACGGTTATGGCGATGTGAAGAATGTGGTCCACACGGTGCATCAACTGGAAAAACTGGGCGCGCAGGCCCTGTTTTTTGAAGACCAGGTCAGTCCCAAACGTTGCGGTCACATTGCCGGTAAGTCACTGGTGTCCACGCAGGAGATGGAGGCCAAAATCCGCGCCGCCGCCAGCGAGCGGCTGCGCCCTGACACTTTCATCATCGCGCGCACTGATGCGCGCGAGGTCTATGGCATGGACGAGGCGTTTCGCCGTGCCGAGCGCTATTTGCGTGCGGGGGCCGACGGGCTGTTCATTGAAGCGCCCGCCAGTGTCGAGGAGATGGCCTTGATCGGTCGCACGTTCCAGGTGCCCCAGTTGGCCAATATGCTGGAGGGTGGACGTACGCCTATCCTGAAACCGGTCGAATTGGAGCAGCTGGGTTTTCGCATCGTGATCTATGGCATCTCCATCCTGATGCGCTATGTCAAAACCATTCAGGAAACGCTGGCCGATATCCAGAGTGGTGAATTGAAGCTCAGTGGCAGTGGCGTGTCTTTCAATGATTACAAACGCATTGTGGGCATGGACGAGTGGTCACGCATCGAAGATGAGTACAAGGCGTGAAGGATTGCGCATGAACTCGGCCACTTCCATTTACCTGCCTCCCCAGTTCAAGGCCAAAGAAGCGCAGCTGGTCTGGACCCTGATGCAAGAGCATCCCCTGGCCACCATGATTAGCGTGGACGATGAGGGCTTGCCATTCACCACCCATCTGCCTTTGTTTCGCGACGCCGGTTCTGAAGAGGACACGTTGCTGGGGCACGTGGCCAAAGCCAATCCCCATTGGCGATTTTTACAATCGCGACCCCGCGCACTGGTGGTGTTTCGCGGGCCGCATGGCTACATGTCGCCGTCGGTCTATCCCGATCTTGTGCGTGTGCCCACCTGGAACTACCTGGCAGTGCATTGCGACGTCGAGGCCACGCTGATCGAAGCCCCGCAGGCCAAGGACCATTTGCTGAAGCAACTGATTGCGCAGCATGAGCCTGGCTACGCGGCCCAGTGGCGCAGCCTGCCAGGCGACTATCAGGACAAGATGCTCTCTGCCATGGTGGGTTTCTCCTTGCGCATCCAGCGCGTGGACGCCAAATTCAAGTTGAACCAGCACCGCCCCGAATCGCATGCCACGATGCGTGCCCAGTACGCACAAGGCACGCCAGAGGAGCAAGCGCTTGGGGTGTGGATGGATCGGCTTGGCATGGGGCACGCCGGATGATGGATGAAGCCTTCATGCGGCTGGCACTGCAGGAAGCGCAGTCTGCTGCACAGTCTGGCGAAGTGCCTGTGGGGGCCATCGTCGTCCACCAGGGGGAAGTCATTGGCCGGGGGCGCAATGCGCCGATCGACAGGCATGATCCGACAGCGCATGCCGAAGTGATCGCCTTGCGCGAAGCGGCGCAACGCCTGGGCAATTACAGGCTCTCTGACTGCACCTTGTATGTGACCCTTGAGCCATGCCCCATGTGCGCGGGCGCGATGTTGCATGCGCGCCTCAAGCGCATCGTCTATGGTGCTGCCGATCCCAAAACAGGTGTTGCCGGTTCGGTGCTCAACCTGTTTTCCGAACCGCGATTGAACCACCAAACACTGGTGCAAGGCGGCGTGCTGGCGGATACGTGCCGCCAGCAGTTGCAGAATTTTTTTCAGAGCAAGCGTACCCTTCAGGCGAGCGATCGCCTTCGCTTGCAAATGCCGCTGCGTGACGATGCCCTGCGCACACCGGATGCGTGCTTTGACAACCTGCCAGATTACCCCTGGACACCGCATTACCTCAATGACTTGCCCAGCCTGGCAGGCTTGCGCATGCATTACCTCGACGAGGGACCGCATGATGCGGAGGTCACCTGGCTGTGCCTGCATGGCAACCCGGCCTGGAGTTATCTCTATCGCAAAATGATTCCGGTCTTTGTGGCCGCAGGTCACCGCGTGGTCGTGCCGGATTTGCCCGGATTTGGTAAAAGTGACAAACCCAAAAAAACCTCGGCGCATCAGTTTGAATGGCATCGACAGGTTTTGCTGGAGTTTGTCGAGCGTCTGAATTTGCAGAACATCCATTTGGCTGTGCAAGATTGGGGAGGCATTCTGGGGCTCACGCTGCCGATGGCCTGTCCGCAGCGATACGCTGCGGTCTTGCTCATGAACACCTTTCTGGCCACCGGTGAAGCGCCTTTGTCGCCGGGTTTTCTGGCATGGCGCGAGATGTGCGCGCACAAGCCATTGTTCGACGTGGGGCGCCTTTTTGCGCGTGGCAATCCTCAAATGTCTGATGCAGAATGCGCTGCTTACAACGCACCTTTTCCGGATGCAGGCCATCGCGCTGCGCTGCGAGCGTTTCCGCCCATGGTTCCCGAGCGGGTTGACAGCCCAGGCGCAGATCTGTCGCGCCAGGCAGCCCTTTTTTGGCAAACGCAATGGCAGGGGCGGAGTTGCATGGTGGTGGGGCAGCAAGACCCTGTGCTCGGTTTGCCCATCATGCAGGCCTTGCGGGCACAAATCCGCGGTTGTCCAGCGCCCTGGGTTTTGCCGAACGCAGGCCATTTTGTTCAAGAGCATGGCGAGCAGATAGCGCAGCATGCCTTGGCGCATTTTTTTCATTCTGATGAGCGGGCTTTCTGATGGCACATATCTACGTTTACTCTCCGAGCGGCGCTGTGCGCGACAAGGCGGCGTTTCGGCGCGGCTTGCAACGTTTGAAACACCTGGGACACGACGTGGAAGTGGATGTGGCCGCACTCAGCAGCCACACACGTTTTGCGGGCGACGATGCCACGCGCTTGGCAGCCATCCACCGCGCAGCAGCATCAGGCGCCGATGTCGCCCTGATTTCCCGTGGAGGCTATGGCCTGACACGCTTGCTGCCGCAGATGCGTTATCGCATCCTGGCCCAGGCCATTGAAAAAGGCACCCGGTTTGTCGGCCTCAGCGATTTCACCGCGTTTCAAAATGCCTTGCTGGCACGTACCGGCGCTGTGACATGGGCCGGCCCTGCGCTGGGCGAAGACTTTGGCGCAGTGGCGCCGGATGACATCATGGAAGCCTGCTTTGAAGACCTGCTGAGCGGGCAAGGGGAGGGGGCTGGATGGCAACTATCACGCCCGACGCAGCAAGCCTGTCTCGAACGAAAACCCGGTGTGTGGGCCCGTGATGCGGTGCTTTGGGGCGGTAACCTGACCGTGCTCACCAGCCTGTTGGGGACACCTTATTTTCCCCAGGTGGACAAAGGTATTTTGTTCTTCGAAGACATTGCCGAACATCCTTACCGCATTGAGCGCATGCTCACGCAATGGTTGCACGCAGGCATCCTGGCGCGTCAGAAGGCCATCGTGCTGGGCCAGTTCACGCAATACAAACTGACGCCCCACGACAAAGGCTTCAAGTTGGCCCACGTCGTGGCCTGGCTGCGTCAGCACCTCAAGATTCCGGTCCTCACCGATTTGCCGTTCGGTCATGTGCCCACCAAGGTTTGCTTGCCGATCGGGGCCCAAACGCATCTGGTCGTTGAAGGGCGTGATGCGCTGCTTTTGTGGGCGCACGGTCACCCTGGTTGAATCTGCTAACATGCACTATATTTCCTTTGTTGTGCGCTGCTGCACGGCAATTAATGCATCATTTTTCCATTTGGAGTCGACATCTTGAAAAAGTACAGCGCGCATTACATCCAGGGTCAATGGGTTGAAGCTCAATCCGACAAGGTTTTTGAGGTGCATGACTCCAGCACGGAAGAAGTCTTTGCCACCGTGCCCCAGGGGACGCGTGCGGAAGCCGAACGTGCGGTGCAGGCGGCACGTGATGCGTTTGATGCCTGGTCCCAATTGCCGGTTGAAACGCGTTGCGCCTACATCGACAAGATTGTGGCCGGATTGAAAGCGCGTGCTGAAGAAATGGCATTGACGATTGCCCGTGAAGTGGGCATGCCGTTGAAACTGGCGAACATGATCCAGGTGGGTGGGCCGATCTTCAACTGGGGCAATGCCGCCAAGGTGGCACGCCGTTTTGTCTGGGAAGAAAAAGTTGGCAACTCCCTGGTGGTGCGCGAGCCCGTGGGCGTGGTGGGTTGCATTACCCCCTGGAATTTTCCTTTGAACCAGATCACCCTCAAGGTGGCGCCGGCCTTGGCGGCAGGTTGCACGGTGGTGCTGAAACCCAGCGAAATCGCACCGTTGAACGCACTGATTCTGACCGAGATCATTCATGACGCAGGCTTGCCCCCTGGCGTGTTCAATCTGGTGAACGGCACAGGCCCGGAGGTTGGCGAGGTGCTGGCCTCTCACCCCGAAGTGGACATGGTCAGCTTCACGGGTTCGACACGCGCTGGCAAGCGCGTGGGTGAACTGGCTTCACAGAGCATCAAGCGTGTTGCGCTGGAGCTGGGCGGCAAATCTGCAAGCCTGATCCTTCCCGATGCCGATCTGGAGGCCGCCGTCAAAGGCAGCATTTCTGCCTGCATGCTCAACAGTGGTCAGACGTGCTCGGCACACACACGCATGCTCGTGCCTGAGAGCCGCTACGACGAAGTCAAGGCACTGGCGCAAGCCGCCATTGCCAAGATGACCATTGGCCCGAGCCTGGATGAGAAGACCCGGCTGGGCCCCCTCGTCAGCGCGGCCCAGCGCGATCGCGTGCTCAATTTCATCGCACAGGGATTGGAAGAGGGCGCCGAACTGGTGGCCGGCAGTGCCACGCGTCCTGCGATGGACAAAGGCTATTTTGTGCAGCCCACCATTTTGCGTGTGAAGCCAACGGACACCCTCGCCAAAGAAGAGATCTTTGGCCCCGTGCTGGTGATCCTGACCTATCAGGACGAAGAAGAAGCCATCCGATTGGCCAATGCGACGCCTTATGGCCTGGGCGGCGGTGTCTGGAGTCGCGATGACGCACATGCCACTGCCGTGGCGCGGCGTATTCGCACCGGACAAGTCGATATCAATGGCGCACCATTCAACGGCAACGCGCCTTTTGGAGGCTACAAACAGTCAGGGAATGGCCGTGAGAATGGCAAATACGGGTTCGAAGAGTTCCTTGAATTCAAGGCACTGCAATTCAAACCTGCCGAGGCGTGAATCTCCCTGAAGTTTGCGACCGGAGTCCGACTTTTGCTTTCAAATTATTTGATTATTAGTTTCTTTTAGTATTCAAAATAAATCTGAAAAGCATTTTTATTTACTACAATCATGGCGATTTTTGACTTTATTCAAACGCGTCATGAAACGATTTTTTGGGCTGCTGGCTACCTGCGGAATTCTGGTTTCGCAAGCATGGGGACAAAGCACGGACCGTCTCGACCAGATCCAGGCCCGCAAGCAATTGCGGGTTTGCATCTGGCCTGATTACTACGGCATCACGCTGCGCAATCCCAAAACACAAAAGCTCGAAGGCGTGGATGCCGATCTGGCGCGCGAGTTTGCCAAGGATCTTGGCGTCACGCTGACCTATGTGGACAGTTCCTTTGCGCGCCTGATACCGGACATGCAGGCCGACCGCTGCGATGTGGCGATGTTCGCAGTCGGCGTCACACCTGCGCGGACCGAGAAGCTCCGCTTTGCCAAGCCCACGCTTGTGAGCGATATTTATGCGATCACCAGCCGGTTCAATCGGCGCATCAAAAGCTGGGATGACATTGACAAGCCTGGCTCAGTGGTCGCCGTCATCAAAGGCACACTGCATGAGCCCATCATGCGCGAGCGCCTGAAGGCTGCAACTTTGACTGTGCTGGACACGCCCATGGCGCGCGAGCAAGAAGTTTCCTCGGGTCGTGCGGATGTGTTCATGACCGATTTCCCCTACAGCCGCCGCATGCTGGAGACCACCGACTGGGCCCGGCTGGTGGCCCCGCCCAGCACGTATCACCTGACGCACTACGCCTACGCCCTTCAACCCGGTGATGACAAATGGCTGATGCGCGTCGAGCAGTTCGTGCGTGACATCAAGCGGGATGGGCGTTTGCTGCAGGCGGCCAGCCGCTATCGCCTGGAAGACATGGTGGTGCGCGACTGAGGCCGCGGTTGTGGCGGCCCTTCCTCGGCAAAACAAGGCCAATCGCTATCGACGGTTGACGTATGGTTTTCTGGCGCTGTTCGTCCTGACCATTCTGGGCAGTGTGGCTTATGCCTTGATGAAGGACAGGGAAACACAGCTCGAACGGCAGCAGCAGCGCGTTCAGGGAAATGCACTGGTCTACGAAGACCAGATCACGCAAACGCTGCAATGGGTCGAGAACATGATGCGCACCTTGCCCGATGTGGCAGGCGTTTCCTGGCATCAGGCCGACTCGCAGGCTTTGGCACAGATGCTTCAAAAGCTCCAGTACAGCCAGCCCGCCTTGCGTTCCTTTTCCTTGTATTCCGAGCGCGATGGCATTCGCGCCAGCTCCAATCCGCAGAACCTGGGCAAGCGTCTGGACTTGTCCAGCTTTGAGCCGCCAGACCATCTGCCGGCCGCGCAATCGGTGTTGCGGATCGGTCCCAGCTGGCAGGGCAGGGACTTTGCCGACGGTCAGCCCGTGGTCGCGGGCGAATCGTTTGCGCTGGACCAGTCGTATTTTTTCCCAGTGATGATGCGTGTGGGGCAAGGCCCGCAGAGTTTGTTGTTGGTGGCGGCCTTGAATCCGGATTTCCTGCTCAACCGCCTGGAGCGCTACAACCCCGGCAACGGGGAGTTGATGGTGATGTTGCGCCTGGATGGACAGCTTTTGATGACCACCTGGGATTCAGTGGCCCAGGCCAAGGCACACACGCGTGCCGTGTTGACCCAGATTCAGAATGAGGAACTGGGCATGCTGGTTGATGATTGGCTCAGCGCATTCCGTGCCTCTTCACGTTACCCATTTTTCATCACCGTTCAGATCAACCAGGAGCAGGTGCTCGCCGGCTGGCGGCACAAGTCCATGGCGATTGGGTTGGCGGTTGCCGTGGGCCTGCTGGCCGTGCTGGCTGCCACCTGGGTCCTGATGCGTCGCATGCACAAAGTGGAATGGGCAGAGCGCGAGTATCAAAAGACCATCCTTCAATACTCCCAGGCGTTGGAGCAAAGTCCCAGTGGCATCATGATTTTGGACGACTGGGGGAGGGTGGTCTATTGCAACAATTTCTGGATTCAACTTTCAGGATGTGAGCCAGCCCAGGCCTTGGGGCGTCCCCCCAGGATACTGGACGAAGTGCACACGCCGCAAGCGCAAGTGGCTCACATCTGGAACAAATTGCAGGCGGGTTTGATCTGGCGTGGCGAGTATGTGCAACCGAACCGTGTGGGGCAACTGTTCACGACCATGGTGCTGCTGGCACCCATGCGCAACCACGATGGCGACACAACGCATTACATCTGCATTCAGCATGACATCAGCGCGATGAAAAAAATGCAGGGGGAGCTTCAGGCGTCGCGCGACAAGGCGGAAGCGGCCACCCTGGCCAAGAGTCAGTTCCTGGCCAACATGAGCCATGAAATTCGCACACCGATGAATGGCCTGATCGGCATGACGCAACTGGCCCTGGAGGAAGCCCTGCCGCAGACGGCACAGAGATACATCGAGAACGCGCACACATCGGCCGTGTCCTTGCTGGGCATTCTGAACGACATCCTGGATTTCTCCAAAATTGAAGCAGGCAAACTCGAACTTGAGTGGATGCCTGTATCCCTGGCAACGCTGCTCAGCCAGGTGCTGGCCTTGAATGCGGTGGCTGCTGATCACAAAGGCCTGATGCTGCGCCATGAGGTGGCCAAGGGTGTTCCTGACAGCTTCATGAGCGATCCCGTGCGACTGGTGCAAATTCTGAACAATCTGATTGGCAACGCGATCAAGTTCACTTCAGCCGGCAGCGTCGAGATTCATGTTTCTTTGGTCATGCAAGAGTCTCCCTTGCTCACACATCTGCCATTTCTACGCTTCGATATCACGGACACGGGCGTTGGCATGAGCGCGGCACAACTCTCGCAGCTTTTTCAGCCCTTCACGCAAGCCGACAACTCAACCACGCGTCTTTTTGGTGGCACAGGGCTGGGGCTGGCGATCAGCCGAAGTCTGTCTCAGAAGTTGGATGGGCATCTCCAGATTGACAGCACCGAAGGCGTGGGTACGCGGGTGACCTTGTGGCTGCCGCTCAAGCCGCTGGCGCCTGTGCCCAAACAACAAGCCAGCACACCCCCTGCAGATGCATTGACACGTCTGACGGGTTGTCAGGTGTTGGTGGTCGAAGACCATCCCATGAACCGCCAACTGATGCAGGCGCTGTTGTCCAAGCTCGGCATCACCAGTGTCATGGTCGAAAACGGCCAACAAGCATTGACATGTCTGGCCCAGTCGCCACAGGACTTTGACGCTGTCCTGATGGATGTGCAGATGCCCGTCATGGACGGCATGGAGGCCACGCTACAGATTCGAATGAATCCACAACATGCACGGTTGCCGATCATTGCGGTGACCGCCAATGCCATGTCCGATGAGCGCGAGGAATGTCTTCGGGCGGGCATGCAGGATTACTTGTCCAAGCCAGTGAACCGCCAGGCCTTGCATGAAGCGCTGCTGCGATGGATTCCATGATTTAATACGATGTATATTATGTTAAGTTAAAGATTCGCAGCATGGCCATGAAGGCCAGGCTGATTCACTTGTGTCTGGCCAGCCAACGACGCAGGCCTTCTTCAACCAGCTCCACCGAATTCTTGTCCGGACCGTTCAACGCGAAATCCAGTGCGGAAAGATTCTTTTCATTCTTCATCGTGGGATCGGCACCTTCGTCAAGCAGCAATTTGGTCGCGTGGGCATTGCCGTAATGCGCCGCCATCATCAAAGGCGTGCTGCCATTGGGTGATTCGGCGTCAATATAGGCGTGCATTTCGATCAAAAGCCGCATCATTTCCACGTGCCCGCGGGTTGCCGCATAGTGAAGCGGTGTCCAGCCCGTTTTGTTGACGTCCGCACCTTTGTCGATCAACAGCCTGGCCAAGGCCGCCTGGTTGTCAAAAGCCGCCATCATCAACGGAGTTTCACCGTGGGCATTGGCCGCATTGAGTTTGGTTTTGGGCCACCGAATCAGTACTTCGGCAGATTTGGGCGCTGGTTTTCGAATGGCAGCAATCAAGGCGGGCTGACCGGTTCGGTCAGGTGTGTTTGCATCAAAACCACGTTGCAGCAGTTGCTGGATGATCTGCGGCTGGTCAAATTCGATGGCCTGAAAAAAATCCTCATACGCACCTGCATGTGAAGATGAAAATCCAATAAAAACAGATAGATAAAGAAACTTCTTAAAGTTCAATAGAAGTAACTTTAACGCTTTGGTGTCCAACCATTCTTTCATTTTAAACCTCGAAAAAATATCCATATAAATCAAAGAGATTAATTGGCTATTGAATGTTATTTCGAGTTACTTTAAGCGATGGCTGGCATGCGAAAAAGTCGCTCGGTATTCTCACTGGTGATGCGGGCAACCTCCTCCACTGGGATTTGCTTGAGGCTGGCAATCTGTTGGGCCACCCAGGGCACATACGAAGGGTTGTTGACCTTGCCACGGTAAGGTGTGGGGGCCAGATAAGGGCTGTCTGTTTCAATGAGCATGCGCTCAAGGGGAACGAATTGCGCGACGTCCCGCAAATCTTGCGCGCTTTTGAAGGTCAAAATGCCCGAGAAAGAGATATGAAATCCCAAATTCAAGGCTTCACGGGCCACTTCGGCGGTTTCTGTGAAGCAATGAAAGACGCCGCCACAACTGCCTGAACTGCCATCTTCGCCCTGCTCCTTCAGAATGGCCAGGGTGTCTGCTGATGCGCTCCGCGTGTGAATCACCAGCGGCAGATGGGTTTGACGTGCCGCCTGGATGTGCACACGAAATCGATCACGCTGCCAGGCCATGTCGGCGACCGTGCGCTCGCCCAATCGGTAGTAGTCCAGTCCGGTTTCTCCAATGCCCAGCACTTTGGGCAAGGCCGACAGGCGCACCAACTCGGCGACGCTGGGCTCCTGGGTGTTTTCCTCGTCAGGATGAACGCCCACCGTGCACCAGAAATTCTCGTAGGTCGTGGCCAATGCATGCACCTCGGGAAAGGTTTCCAGGCGCGTGCTGATGACCAAGGCACGGTCTACCCTGGCCTGTGCCATTGCCGCACGGATGTCGGTCAGGTGATCTGTCAGCTCCGGAAAATTCAGATGGCAATGCGAGTCAATGAACATAAAGTGTTAACGGGGTGGACGCAAGGCTTTTTGGGCTTGGCTGGCCAAGGATTCCAGCATCAAGCCGGCATTGAAGGGGTGCTCGGCCGTTCGGGCTTCTTTCACCAGCAACTTGGACCAGGCGGCCAGATGGCGAAGGGTGCCGCCCTGGGGCAGATCTTCCGGCGAAAAAAAGCGTGGCGCGGCACCCACCTGCTGCGCCAGCATGTCGTGACACAGTTTTTGCAGCCAGGCGACGGCCTGTGCCGGCGTGCCCTGTGACAAGGCCGAGGCATCGCCGCGTTGCAAAGCCTTGGGCCACAGCGCCCATTGCCTGGCATTCATGCCATCCGCCTGTGTCATGCGCAAAGCATCATCGGGGCGTCCGCCCGAGGCGCGCAGCACCACCTGGGCTTCCTGCTCGGAGATGCCGGCAGCCATCAGCCAGGCACGCGCCTGCGCGTCGGAGGGCCATTGCAGGGTGTGCGTGAGGCAACGGCTTCGCACGGTGGGCAGCAGCAAATGCGCTGCCTCACTGGTCAGCACAAACCGGGTGTCACCTGGAGGCTCTTCCAGCGTTTTGAGCAGTGTGTTGGCCGTGATGGTGTTCATCCGATCGGCTGGATGGATCAGCACCACTTTGCCCTGGCTGCCGGAGCGCGTTGTTTGTGAAAAAGCCACCATGTCACGGGCCGCATCCACCCGGATTTCACGACTGGCCTTGCGTTTCTTGTCATCGATGTCTTTTTGCGCTTTTTCGTCCAACGGCCAGCCCCAGTCCAGCATCAGGGTTTCAGGCATCAGCAAACACAAATCCGGGTGCGCATGGACCGATATGGCGTGGCAGCTGCTGCAATGGCCGCAGGCGCCTTCGGCGCTCGGCTGTTCACAAAGCCAGGCGCTGGCCAGGGCCAGGCCCAGTTCGTACTGCCCCAGGCCGGAAGGCCCCTGAATCAGCCAGGCATGGCCATGCTGTCGCAGCAAGTGTGAGAGCTGATGTTGTAGCCAGGGCGCCAGGGCATTCATGATGCAGAGGATTGAAACGCTGATGGGGTGGGCACGGCAATCGACAATTTGCCCCGCTGGATCAGGGCCCGGGTCAGTTGCTGCCACACCTGATGGCGCGTCTGACTGGCATCGATGCGGAGTATCCGGGCGGGCGCTTGTTCAGCGCGGGCGGCGTAACCGGCATGAACTTGCTCGAAAAATGCCAGAGGCTGGGATTCGAATCGGTCGGGGACGCGTGCGCCAGCGAGTCGTTGTGCAGCAATCCGTGGATCCAGGGCAAACCAGATGGTCAGATCGGGCTGACGCAATCCGCCATGGTCCTGGGCTTGCACCCACTGTTCTAGTTGCTGAAGCACCTTGAGATCAAAACCGCGCCCACCACCCTGGTAAGCAAAGGTGGCGTCCGTGAAGCGATCGCAGAGCACCACGTCACCGCGCGCCAGCGCCGGTTCGATCACCTGGCGCAAATGGTCGCGTCGGGCGGCAAAGATCAGCAAGGACTCTGTCAGCGAATCCATGGGCTCATTGAGCACCAGGCCCCGCAAGGTTTCTGCCAATGGCGTACCACCGGGTTCACGGGTGAGCGTGACACGCCGCCCCTGCTGCTGAAAGGTCTCGGCCAGGCCATCGATGTGGGTGGACTTCCCTGCCCCGTCGATGCCTTCAAAACTGATGAACAATCCGGTTGTCATGGCTTGATTGTCTTTCATGGCGCTGTGCCGTTGCGCCGGCGTTGAAAACGGTCGACCGCAGCATTGTGCTGCGACAGGGTTTCGCTGAACTGGCTGCTGCCGTCACCCCGCGCAACAAAGTACAGGGCCGTGCTGTTGGCCGGTTGTACCGCAGCCAGCAAGGCTGCCTTGCCCGGCATGGCAATGGCCGTCGGTGGCAAACCAGTGCGGGTGTAGGTATTCCAGGGGTGATCGGTGCGCAGATGGCCTCGCTTCAGATTCCCATCAAACTGACTGCCCAGGCCATAAATGACCGTGGGGTCTGTTTGCAGGGGCATGCCCAGCTTCAGGCGATTGTGAAAAACAGCCGAAATCAAGCCTCGGTCACTGGCACGCCCGGTTTCCTTTTCCACGATGCTGGCCAGGATCAGGGCTTCCTCTGCGCTTTTGAGTTGGCTGTCTGCGCTGCGCTGTGACCAGATGGCAGCCAGCTGGCGATCCATGGCATGCAAGGCGCGTTGCAGGATGCGCAGGTCGCCACTGCCTTTGCCAAAGGTGTAGGTGTCGGGATAGAAACGTCCTTCCGGCATCAGGCCAGGACGACCCAATCGTGCCATCAGATCGTCATCGCTCAGGGCGGCTGTCTCGTGCTGCAGCCCATCGGCCTTGGCCAGAGCGGCCCGAAACTGGGCGAAATTCCAGCCCTCCACCAAGGTCACTGCCCGCAGAGACTCATCCCCACGGACCAGTTTTTGCAGCAGGCCCCAGGCACTGGTGCCTTGCGGAATTTCATAGCTGCCAGCGCGAATCAGACGCGCCTGGCCACTCCAGCGGAACAGGGCAAAGAGCCCGCCTGGAGACACTTGCACACCAGAAACCACGCTCAGTTCGGCAATGCCGCGCACAGAAGTGCCTGGTTCAATCGACAAATCCACAGGGTCGCGTGCCAGGGGCAAGGGACGCAGTACCCAATAAGTCGCCAGACCTGCGAGCAGGAGCGCGAGGATCAGCAGTCCTGTCAGCAACTTTTTGAGCACAACCTTGTTTCCATCTCGATGATTCCGGGGGGATGATAATTCACCCATGCGCAACGTTCCTGATATTTCCGCCCTCATGCAACCGCCCCATTTGCACCTGGAGGGCGCTTGTCCTCTGCCCCATTTGGGGCTTTTGCGTTGCAGCGGCGACGACGCTGTTTCGTTTCTGCACAATCAGTTGACACAAGACCTGGCCTTGCTGGATTCCAGCCACGCCAGGCTGGCGGGTTACTGCAACGCCAAAGGACGGCTGCAAGCCACTTTTGTGCTGTTCAAGCGTTCCGCCGACGAGGTGTTGCTGGTGTGCCGCAAAGACCTGCTGCCCGCGACGCTCAAGCGCTTGTCGATGTTTGTCCTGCGTGCCAAGGCCCGGCTCAGCGACGCCAGTGGCGATTTCGCCCTGTGGGGGCTGGCGGGCTCCTGTGCGGCGCCTGCGACCGGCACGAGCTCACCGTGGCTGCGTTTTCAGACGGGCGAGGCGGACATCGTCAGCTTGTACCCCTGCCAGGGACAGGCTCGGGCTTTGTGGATTGGGCCGGCGCAGCAAACGCCCCAGGGCCCCCCCCTGGCACACGCCGATTGGCTGGCCGGCGAAGTGCTCAGCGGCGTGGCCGATGTGCAGCAGGCCACCTTTGAAGCTTTCGTGCCGCAGATGCTGAATCTGGAATCGGTCGGAGGCGTGAATTTCAAAAAAGGCTGTTATCCAGGGCAAGAAGTGGTGGCACGAAGCCAGTTTCGCGGAACCCTGAAGCGCCGAACCTACCTGGTTTCGGGGCCCGAGGCCCTGCAAGCCGGCCAGGAGGTGTACCACAGCGCCGATGCGACCCAGCCCTGTGGCTTGATCGCGCAAGCCGCCAGTTTCACACAGGATGGGCAGACGCATCATCTGGCGCTGGCGGCGTTGCAGATCAGCGCCACCCAGGCGGGCCGTCTGCATCTGGCGCAAGCCAACGGTGCGGTGCTGACCCAGCTTGCCCTGCCCTACGTTTTGCGCGAGGACTTGTGAACAGGAGCTTGGCCGGACCCCAGGCGGCCTTGTCCGTGGAAATGGCCGATGTGCTGCGTCGCATCGCCCGGGCTGGCCGGCCCGCGTTTCATGATTTGACACCACAGCAAGCGCGCACGGCCTATGCCGCAGGTGCCGGCGTGCTGGAACTGCCTGCCCTGCCCATGGCGCGCTCGCAGACGTTGCAGATTCCGGCTCGCGATGGGGCCCAGCTGCATGCCATGTTGTGGGACCCACGGGCGCCCACCTCGCCCGGTGACCGTCACCCCCCGCGTCCCGTGTTGCTGTATTTCCATGGTGGCGGCTTCATGATCGGCAGTGTGCAAACCCACGCCCTGCTCTGTCAGCGCCTGGCGGCCCTGGCAGATTGCGCGGTGGTCGCCGTTGACTACAGGCTGGCGCCGGAGCACCGCTTTCCAACCGCCCACAACGATGCCTGGGACGCCCTGCAATGGCTGCATGCGCAGGCCCCTGGATTGGGTCTGGACCCGCAGCGTATGGCAGTGGGGGGGGACAGCGCAGGCGGCACGCTGGCCACGGCCAGTGCCTTGCATGCGCGCGACGCAGGCCTGCCGCTGGTCTTGCAACTTCTGTTTTACCCTGGGTGTTCGCCGCACCAGGACTGGCCATCACACGGCATCTATGCCAATGGCTTCATGCTGGAGCGTGAAGGCATTGACTATTTTTTCAGCCACTATTTGCAGACGGCCAGTGACCGCCAAAACTGGCGCTTCGCGCCCCTGGTCGCGCCCGAACTGGAAGGGGTGGCGCCGGCCTGGATCGGTCTGGCGGAATGCGATCCGCTGGTGGATGAAGGGCTGGCCTATGCCGATCGCCTGCGCTTTGAAGGCGTGGCTGTGGATCTGGAGATTTACCGTGGTGTGGTGCACGGGTTTGTGCAAATGGGCCGTGCCATTCCGCAGGCGCAACAGGCACATGCCCACGCTGCGCAGGCATTGCGCCAGGCCTTTCAGACGGAGATGCACTGAATGCTGCCCGGTCAATACCGTTTGCATGTCGGAACCTGGCAGGCACTGCAACCGCTGGCCGCAGCCGTTCGCCTGGCTGTGTTTGTGCGCGAACAAGGCATTCCGCTGTCCGAAGAATGGGACGATGCGGACACCGAGGCCTTGCACGCAGTGATCACGGATGCGCAGGGCTTGCCCGTGGCAACCGGGCGTCTTTTGCAAGCGCAGCCGCAACTGGCACAGGTGGGGCGAATGGCCGTGTTGCCCACCCACCGGGGTCAGCATCTGGGAGCGAAGCTGCTGCAGGCCTTGTGCGAAGCGGCCCGGGAACGTGGCGACCAGCAGGTGGTTTTGCACGCGCAACGCAGCGCGGAAGGTTTTTACCTGCGACAGGGGTTTGCCCCGCAAGGTGAGCCTTATGACGAGGTGGGCATTGCGCACATCACCATGCGCTGCGATCTCAGCCCCAAGCCCTGATTCAAAGCGGCATGACCAGCCCCATGTCGGGCCGAGCCAGCCATTGGGCCCATTCATCGGCCAACTGCTGTGCCGCCGAGACGGCTTGCTGCCACACCCTCACCCGCGCTTGCAAATCCTGGCCGTAGCGCATGAAATCACTGCGATCTGGCAGCTTGCCGTTGGGCAGCGTGGCCACCCATGCCGGATTGGGCGACAGCAGCAAAACGCGGTCCAGAAACGGCGTGACGCCGTGGCGATGCTTCCAGGCTTTGTCCAGCCAGCCGGGCACGACCTGCTTTTGAAAGTGCGGATACAACACCAGCCCCGGCTGATGACGGTAATCCAGATGAAGGTGGTAATCGGTGATGCCGCCATCCCAGTAAGCGCCGGCAGGACCGCCCGGCACATCATGCACGGCCTGCAACACGAACGGGATGGCGCAACTGGCTTGCACGGCCGCCATGAAGTTGTTTTCGCTCAGGCAGCTTTGCAGTGTTCTGAAATCATCCGTGCCAAATGGCAAATCGGCAGGCGCCCCATTTTGCAGAGGGCTGGAAAAGACCACGCGTTCCAAAAAAGCGCCGAGTGCCGGTCGGTGCGCGGCATTGGCCAGGTAAGCCGCTGCATAACCCACCGGTGTGGCCCATCGGCTTTCACGGGACAGCAAGCCTCGGCCATGCGATGTCACCACATGCAGTCGGTAACGCGGGTGGCGGAGAAGCTCGGAAATTTTTCCGCCATAAAACATGGTCAGACTGCGGCCGAATTCACGGCTGACCTGTGCCGCCGAGGGACGCGACTGGCCAGGTTGCAGTTCGTAATGCTGGTGGATGTAATCGTGCGTCAGCCGCTGAAACGCTGGCACGGCATCTTGTAGACAAGCGGTCGCCATGCGCCAGGCGCCGATCGAGGCGCCGACCAGATGAACCGGTTGTTGGCTTTGCGGGAGCCACTCACCAAAGAGAAACTGATCCAGTGGCCCCAGAATCAGCCCTTTGGGGCCCCCTGCTGCGCCTGGCACAACCGACACATCCTGCGGGGACAGCCCCTGGCGCTGCAGGTGTTGCAGCGCACCGGGTCCCGCATGGATGTGCAGTGCACGCATGGCTTATTTCTTGACGCTCTGCAATTTGGCGAAGGCCGAGGCCATGGCCGTGTTTCCCTGGCCAGACGGTGGACCGCCGTGACGCTGGCGCTGGTCCCGGGCGGCATGCTCGAAGCGATTGTCCCGCGGACCGTTGTTGCGCGCAGCAGGCGTGGCATCCAGCTTCATCGTGAGGCTGATGCGCTTGCGCGCCATGTCCACTTCGAGCACCTTGACTTTGACGATGTCGCCGGTTTTCACCACTTCTCGCGCATCGTTGACGAATTGGCGACTCATCTGACTGACGTGGACCAGGCCGTCCTGATGAACGCCCAGGTCCACAAAGGCGCCAAAAGCCGCCACATTGCTGACGGTGCCCTCCAGCACCATGCCCTCTTTGAGATCCTGGAGGTCTTCCACGCCTTCGGTGAAACGGGCCACCTTGAAGTCCGGGCGCGGATCACGGCCAGGTTTTTCCAGCTCACCCAGGATGTCCCGCACAGTGATCACCCCCACGGTGTCGTTCGCGAACAATTCGGGTTGCAAGCGTTTGAGCATGTCCGCACGGCCCATCAACTCCTGAATGGGTTGGCGGGTATGACTCATGATTTTTTCAACCACAGGATAGGTTTCCGGGTGAACGCCCGTCATGTCCAGCGGATTGTCACCACCGCGAATGCGCAGGAACCCGGCGCTTTGTTCAAAGGTCTTCGGCCCCAGTCCGGTGACTTCCAGCAGTTGCTGCCGGTTGGCAAAAGCGCCATGGGCTTCACGCCATCGCACCACGGCGCGTGCTGTCGCGGGCGACAGACCGGACACGCGGGACAACAAAGGCACGCTGGCGGTGTTCAGGTCCACGCCCACTGCGTTCACGCAATCCTCGACCACGGCATCCAGCGTACGGGCGAGTTCGGACTGGTTGACATCGTGCTGATACTGGCCCACGCCAATCGATTTGGGGTCGATCTTCACCAACTCGGCCAGCGGGTCCTGCAGGCGGCGTGCGATGCTCGCCGCGCCACGCAGACTGACATCGACATCGGGCATTTCCTGGCTGGCGTATTCACTGGCGCTGTAGACCGAGGCGCCCGCCTCGCTCACCACGACTTTCTGTAAATCCAGATCAGGCTTGATGCGTGTGAGTTGCTTGATCAGGTCGCCGGCCAGTTTGTCGGTTTCGCGGCTGGCCGTTCCGTTGCCAATGGCGATCAGATTGACGCTGTGTGTGGCACAGAGTTGCGCCAGGGTGTGCAAAGACCCTTCCCAGTCGCGGCGTGGTTCATGCGGGTAGACCGTGGTGGTGGCCACCAGTTTGCCGGTGGCATCCACCACAGCCACCTTGACGCCCGTGCGAATGCCAGGATCCAGCCCCATCACCACGCGCTGCCCGGCCGGCGCGGCCAGCAAAAGGTCGCGCACATTGTCGCCAAACACCTTGATCGCCACAGCCTCCGCCTCCTCGCGCAGGCGTGCAAACAGGTCACGCTCGGTGGACAGACTCAGTTTGACACGCCAGGTCCAGGCCACACATTTGCGGATCAGGTCGTCCGCAGGGCGTGCCTGGTGGCGCCAGGCCAGGTGCAGGGCCACCCTGCCCTCGGCCAGGCTGGGTTGCCCTGGCTCAGGTTCCACCGGCAGGGCCAGCTTGGCGTCAAGAATTTCAAGCGAGCGGCCCCGGAAGACTGCCAGCGCGCGATGCGAAGGCACACGTGCCAAAGGCTCGTCGTAGTCGAAATAGTCGCGAAACTTGGCGACATCGGGATGGGCTTCATCCTTGCCCGATGCCAGCTTGCTGCGAAACAAGCCCTCCTGCCACAGCCATTCCCTCAAACTTTGCACCAGCGCAGCATCCTCCGCCCAGCGCTCGGACAGGATGTCACGAACGCCGTCCAGAACGGCAGGCACGGTGGAGAAATCGGCGCCTTCCACACTGCCGGCTGGACGCACATAGGCCAGGGCCTCATCGGCGGGCACCAGCGCGGGGTTGGCAAACAAGGCGTCGGCCAAGGGTTCAATGCCAGCTTCACGGGCGATCATGCCTTTGGTGCGGCGCTTGGGTTTGTAGGGCAGGTACAGGTCTTCCAACTCCTGCTTGGTGGCGGCGCCCAGCAAGGTGGCCTGCAGTTCGGGCGTGAGTTTGCCTTGTTCCTGGATGCTTTTGAGAATCGCATCGCGGCGTGTTTGCATCTCGCGCAAATAATCGAGGCGGTGCGCGAGTTCGCGCAATTGCACATCGTCCAGGCCCCCAGTGGCCTCTTTGCGGTAACGGGCGATGAAGGGCACGGTGGCTCCCCCATCAAGCAATTCAACGGCGGCGCGGACCTGTTGCTCGGTGACTTTGATTTCGGCGGCGATTTGCCGCGTGATGTTCTGCATGCTGACTCGGTCGAAACGACAGGAAAGCCGGCGAGTTTGCCACACTCGCCGGCCCGGATTCAGTGCACCCGGTCAGCTGCGCAACGCGGCACGAAGCTCTTGCCCAATTTCGGGTCGTTCGGCGAAAGGGTCGGGAGGATTGAGGCCTTGCACAATGGCGTCGGTGCGTCGCTGTACATTGCCCAGCGCGCGGGGATGACTGTAGACATAGAACTGATCGGCCGAGATGGCGTCAAACACTTTTTGTGCCACGTCCGCCGCACTGACCTTGCCACTGCTGACAGCTTTCTCACTCATCGCCTGCCCAATCAACTGGCTCTTGGTGGGCTGGTTGGCCGCCAGGGAGGCAGGCCGGTTGCGATCACTGTGATGAATGCCGGTGGGCACAAAGTAAGGACACAGCACGCTGGCGCTGATCTGGTCGGTCACCAGCTTCAAATCCTGGTAGAGGGTCTCGGTCAGGGACACCACGGCATGTTTGGTGACGTTGTAGATGCCCATGTTGGGGGGTGTCAGCAAGCCTGCCATGCTGGCCGTGTTGACGATGTGCCCCTGGTAAGACGGATCCTTTTCGGCGGCAGCCAGCATCATCGGCGTGAAAAGACGCACGCCATGGATCACGCCCCACAGGTTGACCCCCATGACCCAGTTCCAGTCCTCCAGCGTGTTTTCCCAGACCAGGCCGCCAGCGGCCACGCCTGCGTTGTTGAAAACAAAATGGGGTGCGCCGAAACGCTGCTCAACCGCCTGGGCCAGGGTCTGCATTTGTTCTGCGCTAGAGACATCCACGCGCTGCGCCAGGACCTGAACGCCTTGCGCTTCGAATGCCTGGCGTGCATTGTCCAGTGCATCCTGTTGCACATCGACCAGCACCAGGTTCATGCCGAGCCTGGCACCAATGCGCGCGCACTCCAGGCCAAAGCCCGACGCACCGCCGGTCAGCACCGCTGTCTTGCCTTTGAAATTCGTGATCATGCTTCTGCTTTCTTCAAAAGGAAACCCATGCGTGGGAAATGCACATGAACCAGGCCTGCGCGTGGGTCGCTGCGCTGCAAGGTGTAACGGGTGCGCGTCGCAGCCACCAGGGTGCCCGCTGTTGGCTCCACGCCAAAACTCTCTGCGACCACCACGACATCACTGCCCAAGGCGATGCCGTGCTCATCCTGGAAAGGCCCATCGTCCAACGCCACGGGGGTGGCTTCGCGTGACACGGCCAGGGCCTGCGTGGCGTCGATCTCCTGGGCTGGCGCATGACTGAATGCGGTCATGCGTTGAATCCAGGGTTTCAACGCGGGCGTACTGTCCAGAATGCCCGCCATGGCCGGGGTTTTGTTCACGGTAAACCACAAAGGGTGGCAGGCTGCAAAATCGGCCAGGCTGGGCTGGTCACCCATCAGAAAAGCCTGATTCCCCAGCATGTCGGCCAGGCGGCGCAGATGGCTTTTGTACATGGCTGTGGCATCCGGGCCTGCCATGCGCGGCGCCCCGCCCCGCATGGCAGCACGGTCCTGGACAAAGGCCTTGATCTGCTCGGGGGTGGCATCGGCGAATACCTGGGCCACGCCCGGGGGTTGAAAGTTGTAAGCCATGGCCACCGGAAACAAGAGGCTGTCAGCCCATTGCGCCACGACGCGAGCTTCACCTTTGCGCCCTTGCGGGTACAACGACGGCGTGGGGGCGAGCTGCTCCACGACATCGCAAATCAAGGCGGTATCGCAATAGATGTCCGCGCCGATCTGCAAGAAGGGTGTGCGTCGATAGCCCCCCGTCAAGGCAACCACATCCGGCTTGGGCATGATGCTGGGAACCACCACACTGGCCCAGGGCAGGCGCTTGTAGCCAAGCACCTGACGGATTTTTTCAGCAAACGGCGACAGTGGGTAGTGGTGGAGGATGAGCTGCTGCATAGGTGGGGCTCAGATCAATTTGACCAATTGCTTGCCGAAGTTCTTGCCTTTCAGCAGCCCCAGGAAAGCCTCGGGCGCGCTGGCCAGATTGGGGGCCACCGTTTCCCGTGGACGCAATTTGCCAGAACCCACCAGTTGTCCCAGCTCCTGCAAAGCCTCGGGCCAAACTTCCATGTGCTCGCTGACGATGAAGCCTTCGATTTTCAAGCGGTTGATCAGAATCAGTGAGGGGACAGACATGGGCAAAGGCGCACCATCGTAGCCCGCGATCATGCCGCACACGGCGATGCGGGCGAAAGCGTTTGTACGCAGCATCACCGCGTCCAGAACTTTGCCTCCCACGTTCTCGAAGTGGCCATCGATGCCGTTCGGGCAAGCGTCGCGCAAGGCTTTGGACAGGGATGCCGCATCGGCATGCTGTTTGTAATCAATGCAGGCGTCAAAACCGAGTTCGTTGACCACGTAATCGCATTTGTCCTTGCCGCCGGCAATGCCGACGACACGGCAGCCTCGGGCTTTGGCCAGAGCACCATAAGCACTGCCGACCGCGCCACTGGCAGCGCTCACGGTGACGGTTTCACCAGCCTTGGGGGCAATGATTTTCACCAGGCCATACCAGGCCGTGACACCGGGCATGCCCACGGCACCCAGGTAATGGCTGAGCGGTACATGGGTGGTGTCGACCTTGCGCAGCATGCCCAAGGCGTCGCCTTGAACGATGCTGTAGTGCTGCCATCCGCCCATGCCGACCACGGCGTCGCCGACCTTGAATTTGGGATGCAGGCTTTCCTCGACCACACCCACGGTGCCGCCGATCATCACCTCACCCAGCGCTTGTGGTTGCGCATAGCTTTTGCCATCGTTCATGCGCCCGCGCATGTAGGGGTCCAGGCTCAGGTAATGGTGACGCACCAGGACTTGCCCGTCCTGCAGTGTCGGTGTGGTCGTGTTGACGAGTTTGAAATTGTCCACGCTCGCTTCGCCTTGAGGACGGCTGTCGAGAAGGATTTGTTGGTTTTGTGGCATCTGACGTGTCTCCGTGAAAGAGGTTGAAATCAATCGGTAGAAAGAACTTGTGTTGTGGTGCCAGCAGCGGGCGGGCGGCGCGTCACGTAGCGAAAAGTGCCCGTGGCGTGGGCGCAGACCTGTTGGTTGGCATCGTAAATCGTCGATTCGGCAAAGGCCAGCGTTTTGGTGCGGTGCTTGAGCACGCCGCGTGCGATCAGGGCCCCGGATGCGGGGCGCATGAAGCTGGTCTTCATCTCGATCGTGACAATGCCCTGCGTTTTGTCCACACTGCGCGAGGCGGTGGCCATGGACACATCCAGCAGACTCATGACGGCCCCGCCATGGGCCACGGCGAAACTGTTGGTGTGCTGAGGCTGCGGCGTGAAATGAATTTCGGATTCGCCGTTTTCGAACCATTTCATCTCAAAGCCCAGCAGCTCCACAAAAGGGATGTGTACGCCAAAGGCCGGAGGTGCATTCTCTGCAGAACTCATCGCAGTCATCCTCCCATGACCACGCTGACGCCACCGTCCACGGCCAGCCATTGACCGGTGATGTGCTTGCCCGCATCGGACGCGTAGAGCACACACAGGCCTTTCAGGTCCTCGTCATCGCCCAGACGCCCCAGCGGTGCACCGGCAGCCAGACGTTCTTCGCCCAGGTTTTTCAAGGTGCCCGCAGTCATTTTGCTGGGAAAGAAGCCCGGGCAAATGGCGTTGACGCGAATGTTGTGCGCCCCCCACTCCGCAGCCAGCGCACGTGTGAAATTGACCACAGCGCCTTTGGATGTGTTGTAGGCAATCGTGTGCATGCCGCGCGGATTGCCGGCCAGGCCCGCGATCGAGGCGATGTTGATGATGCTGCCCTGACGGCGTGGAATCATCGAGTGCTTGGCGAGGTACTGGCTCAGGATGAAATAACCGCGCACGTTCAAGTCCATGACCTTGTCCCAGGCTTCCACGGGATGGTCTTCGGCGGGGGCGCCCCAGGCCGCACCGGCGTTGTTCACCAGGATGTCCACCTGCCCCAGGCGCTTGAGGGTTTCTGCGCCCAGTCGGTGAATGTCCGCCTCCTGGCCGCAATCGGCGGCGATCCATTCCGCATCGATCCCTGCGGCTTTCAACTCGGCAGCGGCGCCCTCCAGGTCCGAGGCCTTGCGCGAGCTCAGCAGCACCCGCGCGCCAGCTTCGCCCAGGGCATGCGCCAATTGCAGACCCAGGCCACGTGAGCCTCCGGTCACCAGGGCGGTTTTGCCCTGGAGGTTAAAGAGTTGTTGCAAGGTTCTGGTCATTCCATGTCTCCGTTAAAAAGCGTCCTCTGGCACATCGGCGCAGGTGCGGTCACGCTCAGCGACCACCTGCAGCCAGGCACCGATCTTGGGAAGTTCGTAGTGGTAAAAAAATTGGCAGGCGGCACGACGGCCCTGCTCGGCCGCTGTGTCGCCTTGTGCGGCCATGGCAACGTCGAGCCAGATCCATGCCAGTACGGTATGGCCAAAGGCCTGCATGTAAGGCACCGCATTGGCCAGGGCATCGGTGGGCTGGCCTGTTTGCCAGGCTGCCTGCGTGGCCGCGCCCACCTGTTGCATGGCCGCCATGAGCGCATCGGCGTGGCGCGTCATGGCATCGCCTGATGCACGGGCACGGGCTGCGCTGGCCTGCATGCGCGAGGCGAGCAATTCAAGTCCCTTGCCCTGTTCCATCAGGACTTTGCGTCCCAGAAGGTCCATCGCCTGAATCCCATGGGTCCCTTCATGGATCATGTTCAGGCGGTTGTCACGCCAGTACTGCTCCACCGGAAAGTCACGCGTGTAGCCATAGCCGCCATGAATCTGGATGGCCAGGCTGTTGGCCTCCAGGCACCACTCGCTGGGCCAGCTTTTGACAATCGGGGTCAGAACTTCCAGCAACAGACGTGCCTCGTTGGCCGCTTCGGGTGTGCCGGTGTGCTGCTCATCCACGAGTCGCGCACAGTAGAGCCCCAGCGCCAGGGCGCCTTCTCCATACGCTTTTTGGGCCAGCAGCATGCGCTTGATGTCTGCATGCTCGATGATGCGAACCTGTTGCTGCGCGGCATCTTTGCCCGCCGGCCCCATGGGCCGCCCCTGGGGGCGCTGGCGTGCATAGTCCAGTGAGGCATAGTAACCGGCCAGTCCCAGCATGGTCGCGGCCAGGCCGACCCCGATGCGGGCTTCGTTCATCATGTGGAACATGCAACGCAGACCTTCACCAGGCTGGCCCACGAGGTAGCCGATGGCACCACTGCCCTGTCCGTCCAATCCGGGGCCGCGCACCTTGAATTTGCCTTCGCCGAAATTCAGCAAAGTATTGACGGTGCCACGCCAGCCGCATTTGTGATTCAAGCCTGCCAAGGCGACATCATTGCGTTCACCTGTCAGGCGACCTTCGGTGTCCACCAGGCGCTTGGGCACAATGAACAATGAAATCCCCTTGGTGCCTGGAATGGGCTTGCCATCAGGGCCCGGTATCTTGGCCAGGACCAGATGGACAATGTTTTCCGTCAGGTCATGCTCGCCTGTGGAAATCCACATCTTGTTGCCTTTGAGGCGGTACCTTGCGCCCAGGGGATCGGCCTCAAAATCTTCGCCGTCCGGCACGGCGCGGGTGGCCACATCACTCAGCGAGGAGCCAGCCTGCGGTTCGCTCAGGCACATGGTGCCAGCCCAGCGGCCAGAAAATTCATTCAACGCAAAAACCTGCTTTTGCATGGCGCTGCCATGGGCCATCAGCAAATTGGCATTGCCCACGGTGAGCATGCTGGCCCCAATGCTGACAGAGGCGCATGCAAAAAAAGCATTGGCAGCAGACTCGACGCTGAATGGCAGCTGCATGCCACCGATGTCGTAGTCCTGGGCGGCGCTGAGCATGCCAGAGGCTGCATAGGCCTCGTGGGCATCGTGCGTGGCCTGCGGCAGGATCACCCGCTCGCCATCAAAGCGCGGCTCTTCCGTGTCCACCGTGCGGTTGAAGGGGGCGTATTTTTCACGCGCAATGCGCTCGCAGGTGTCCAATACCGCATCAAACGTTTCCCGTGTGTGTTCGGCATAACGTTCGCGTTCGCGCAACTGCTCGACTTTCAACCAGTCGTACAACAAGAAATCAACGGTGGGACGCAGGCTCATGCACGGCTCCGGATAAAAAGAGAGCCCAGCAAAACAGGCAAGCTTTGCTGGGCCGCAGAGGAGCGCCCTGCACTCAGACTTGGATCACAAGTCCAAGCGCTATTGGCGCGAGGTCATCACAGGACTTCAAACACACCTGCTGCACCCATGCCACCGCCAATGCACATGGTGACTGCGACGCGCTTGGCGCCACGGCGCTTGCCTTCAATGAGGGCGTGGCCAGTCAGGCGCTGGCCGCTCACGCCATACGGATGGCCCAGGGCAATGGCGCCCCCATTGACGTTCAGCCGGTCCGCCGGAATGCCCAGCTTGTCGCGGCAATACAGCACTTGCACAGCGAAGGCTTCGTTGAGTTCCCACAAGTCGATGTCGTTCACGCTCAGGCCCAGGCGTGAAAGCACCTTGGGCACCGCAAAGACGGGGCCGATGCCCATCTCATCCGGTTCGCAGCCTGCGACGGCAAAGCCCAGGAAACGGCCAATCGGTTTCAGGCCTTTGCGGCTGGCCATTTCTTCACTCATGACGACACAGGCGCCTGCACCATCGGAGAACTGGCTGGCGTTGCCGGCGCTGATGGTGCCTCCGGGCATGGCCGGTTTGATGGTGCTGATGCCTTCCTTGGTCGTGCCTTCGCGCGTGCCCTCGTCACGGCTGACGGTGACTTCCTTGGTCATCAGGCCCATGACTTTGTCCACCACACCCGTCTTCACCGTGATGGGGGCGATTTCATCGTCAAACTTTCCAGCCGCCTGGGCCGCACAGGCCTTTTGCTGGCTGGCCGCACCGTACTCGTCCATCACATCGCGACCGATGTTGTAGCGCTTGGCCACTTGTTCCGCTGTTTGCAGCATGGGCCAGTAGATTTCGGGCTTGCTTTTCAACAGGCCCGGATCCTGGAACATGTGCATGTTCATTTCCTGTTGCACGCAGGAAATGCTTTCCACGCCGCCGGCGACATAGGCACTGCCCTCGCCCGCAATGATGCGTTGCGCAGCCAGCGCAATGGTTTGCAGGCCCGACGAGCAGAAACGGTTGATGGTCATGCCGCTGACACTGATGGGCAAGCCCGCGGCCAAAGCACATTGGCGTGCAATGTTCCAGCCGGTGGCACCTTCAGGGTTGGCGCAGCCCATGATGGCGTCTTCGATTTCGGCAGGGTCGATGCCCGCGCGCGCAATCGCGTGCTTGATGGCATGGCCGCCCAGGGTCGCGCCATGAGTCATGTTGAAGGCGCCCTTCCAGCTCTTGGCCAGGGGGGTGCGTGCGGTAGAGACGATGACGGCGTTGGTCATGGTGAGTCCTTCGGTGTGAATCAGTTGACGTTGTTGAAGGACTTGCCTTCAGCGGCGAGACGGGCCAGCAAGGGCGCGGGTTTCCAGAACGTGCCATCGTCCAGGGGATTCTTGGCAAAGCGGCTCATGGTTTGCGCCACATTGAACAGGCCGACCTGATCGGCGTACAGCATGGGGCCGCCGCGGTGCATGGGGAAGCCATAGCCTGTGAGGTAGACCATGTCGATGTCGCTGGCCTTGGAGGCGATGCCCTCCTCCAGAATGTGGGCGGCTTCGTTCACCAGAGAGAACACCAGGCGTTGCACGATCTCTTCGTCCGAGACCTTGCGCGGTGTGATGCCCAAGTCCTGGCGGTGCTTGGCGATCATGTCCTCCACCAGCTTGGAGGGGATGGCATCACGCTTGCCTGCTTGATAGTCGTACCAGCCGGCGCCTGTTTTCTGGCCATAGCGGCCCAGTTCACACAAAAGGTCAGCGGTTTTGCTGTACTTCATGTGCGGTTTTTCCTGGTAACGGCGTTTGCGGATGGCCCAGCCGATGTCGTTGCCAGCCAGATCGCCCATGCGGAACGGTCCCATGGCGAAACCAAAGCGCTCGATGGCTTTGTCCACCTGCTGCGGTGTGCAACCCTCTTCCAGCAGGAAGCCAGCCTGACGGCTGTATTGCTCGATCATGCGGTTGCCGATGAAGCCGTCGCAAACGCCCGAGACCACGCAGGTCTTCTTGATTTTCTTGCCAATGGCCATCACCGTGGCCAGCACATCCTTGGCCGTTTTTTCGCCGCGCACGACTTCCAGCAGTTTCATCACATTGGCGGGGCTGAAGAAGTGCGTGCCGATCACGTCCTGGGGGCGCTGGGTGAAGGAAGCAATCTTGTTGACGTCCAGGGTCGATGTGTTGGACGCGAGGATCGCACCGGGCTTCATCACCTGGTCCAGTTTTTTGAACACGGCTTCCTTGACGCCCATCTCCTCGAACACGGCCTCGATCACCATGTCCGCATCCTTGATGTCGTCGTAGCTCAGGGTGGTGGTCAAGAGCGCCATGCGCTCGTTGTACTTGTCTTCCTTGAGCTTGCCTTTTTTGACCTGGGCTTCGTAATTCTTCTTGATGGTGGCGATGCCACGGTCCAGCGCCTCTTGTTTCGTTTCGAGGATCTTCACCGGAATGCCAGCATTCAGGAAGTTCATCGAGATGCCTCCGCCCATGGTGCCAGCACCAATCACGGCCACAGAATTGATGGCTCGCGTGGGGGTGTTGTCGGGGACATCGGGAATCTTGGAAGCGGCACGTTGCGCCACAAACAAATGACGCAATGCACGGCACTCGGGCGTGACCATCAAGCCCAGGAACAGCTCGCGCTCGTAGACCATGCCATCGTCGAATTTCTTTTGGGTGGCTGCCTGCACAGCATCGACGCACTTGGCGGGTGCAGGGAAATTCTTGGACATGCCCTTGACCATGTTGCGTGCGAACTGGAAGTAGGCGTCGCCCAGAGGGTGCTTGCACGGCAGATCACGCACACGCGGCAAGGGGCGAACATCCGCCACCGAGCGTGCAAAAGCGATGGTCTCGTCCATGAGCGACTCGGCGGAGGCGGTCAACTTGTCGAACAGCTTCTGGCCCGGCAGCATGGCCAGCATTTCACTCTTGATCGCTTCACCGCTGACGATCATGTTGAGTGCAGGTTCCACGCCCAGCACGCGGGGCAGACGCTGGGTGCCACCGGCGCCGGGGATGAGGCCAATCTTCACCTCGGGCAAGGCCACGCTACAGCCCGGCGCGACCACTCGGTAATGGCATCCCAGTGCCAGCTCCAGGCCACCGCCCATGGCGACGGTGTGAACCGCAGCCACGGCGGGCTTGGGGCTGTTTTCCAGAGCCAGGATCAGGCTCAGCAGGTTGGGGTCCTGGATGGCCTTGGGCGACCCGAATTCCTTGATGTCAGCTCCGCCAGAAAAGGCCTTGCCCGCCCCTGTCACCACGATGGCCTTGACGGCATCGTCCGCAATGGCTTTCTCAAGTCCGGCCATGATGCCCAGTCGGGTGGAGAGTCCCAGGCCGTTGACGGGAGGGTTGTTCAGGGCGATCACAGCAACATCGCCGTGAACGGTGTAGTCAGCACTCATGAGAAATCCTTGAAGAAGAAAGGCAAACGACAAAAAAGAACGGTCGTTCTTTTTTCATTTTAGAACGATAAAACAGAACTGAACCCAGGGTTGTCACCAAGGCTCCAGCCATTCGGACACCAGTTCGGGCTGCGCTTGCAAGGCCTGGGGCGTGCCGTCAAAAACAATCTGGCCACGCCCCATCACCAGCACCGAATCGGCCAGCGACAGGGCCAGAGGCAGTTTTTGTTCCATCAGCAAGACAGCCACGCCTGAGCTGCGCAAGCTGCGCAACACCTGGGTCACGCGCTCGATGGCTTCGGGTGCCAGGCCTTCTGTGGGCTCGTCCATCACCATCAGCGAAGGCGATCCCATCAAGGCGCGCCCCAGGGCCAGCATTTGCTGTTCTCCGCCCGACAAGGCTCCGGCGAGGGTGTGGCGTCGGGTGGCCAGCATGGGAAACTGTTGGTAGATGTCATCCAGTTGCCAGGCGACAGGGCCGACACGGGCGTGCGTGGGCAAGCCCAGCAGCAGGTTCTGATGAACGCTCAGGGTCGGAAAAACGGCCCGCTCCTCCGCCACATAGCCCACACCCTGACGCGCGATGGCATAGGTAGGCAATCCGAGCAGTGTCTGGCCCTGCCAGCGCACGACGCCTTGTGCGGGTACCATGCCCATCAAGGCCTTCGCCAGGCTGGAGCGGCCCGAGCCATTGCGCCCCAGCACCGCCACGATGGCGCCTGCAGGCACTTGCAAATGCACGCCTCGCAGCACGGGCGTGTGGCCGTGAAAAGCCACCAGATCCCGGACTTCCAGCATCAGGCCTCCATTACCGGGGACCGCCCCAGATAGGCTGCCTGTACCGCAGGGTGACTTCGAATCGCTTGGGGTGTGTCGATGGCCAGCACCTGGCCATCGACCAGCACCACGATGCGGTCCGCCAGGTCAAAGACCACCCGCATGTCGTGCTCGATGAGCAGCAAGGTGCGGCCCTGGGTGTGCCGACGGATCAGCTCGACCATGTGACGTGACTCGGTGCTGCTCATGCCTGCGGTTGGCTCGTCCAGCAAGAGCACGCAAGCATCGCCTGCCAGTGTCAGTCCCAGCTCCAGCGCGCGCTGGTCTGCATAACTGAGCTGTTCGGCAGGCATGTCTTTGAAGGCGATCAGATGCAATGCGCTGAGTAATTCATGCGCTTGGTGATTCAGCGCCGTCTGCCGCGAAAGGCGGCGCCAGAAGCAATACCCGAGATGGGACGAGCGCATCAAGGCGCAACACATGTGCTCCCAGACCGTGAGGTTTGAAAACAACTGACTGATCTGGAAACTGCGCGCCAGGCCTTGCTGGCGAATGGCGGCGGGGCGCCAGCCTGTGATGGCCTGGCCATGCAGGGCAATCGATCCCTGCGTGGGGCGCTGGCGGCCGCTGATCAGGTTGAACAGCGTGGTTTTGCCGGCCCCATTGGGGCCAATCACGGCAAGGCGCTCACCCGTGCGAACCTGCAAGTCCAGGCTCCGCAAAATGTCCGTGCCTGCGATGCGATGGCTCAACTGGCGAATGTGCAGTGCGACGGGGTTGCTCATGGGGACGGCCTTCGCAAGCGCGCAAAAAAGACCCCACCGCTGAGCAGGACCAGGCCAGCCAGCGCCCAGTTTGCAGGGCTGTCCACCGACCAGGTCAGGCCAAAGCGGTTCAACGTTGCGCCTGTCACAGTCACCTGCGGCAAGTGGTAGCCCATTTCGATGAGCATGACCGCGCCCCACGCAGCCCACACCAGGCTAAGCGTCCTGGCCAGCGCCGTGATGCGACGTCGCCAGGGCATGGGCTGGCCAACATGACGAAGCGTCAACCGCAGCCCATGGGCCAGGCCACCGGGCATGAACAGCACCACCGCCATGAACAACAACCCGACGTAAAGCAGCCAGGCAGAGGTATAGGCGGACAACAGCGACAGGCACATCACCATGAGCAGCCCGCCCAGCAGAGGCCCCAGAAACAGGTGGCTGCCACCGAGCACCGTGAACAGCAGATAGCTGGCCGAACGTTCTGCGCTCAGCATGTCTGTGGTGAAAATTTCATGGCTCAGGGCAGCCAGTCCGCCCGCAATGCCTGCCAGGAAACCTGCGAGCATGAAGGCAAGGTAGCGCACATGGTGTGGGTCGTATCCGAGAAAGGCCACGCGCTCGGGGTTGTCCCGCGTGGCACGCAGCAGATGGCCCAGAGGCGTTCTCACAAACCAGGCCAGCAATGCGGTACAGCCAAGGGCGTAGAACGCGATCAGGCCGTACATCTGCAATGGCGAGGCCAAATCCAGGCCGAGCATGCGCGGACCCACCACCCGGTTGGCACTCAGGCCGGCTTCGCCACCGGAGATTTGAGGCCACATCAACGCGCAGGCCCAGACCAGTTCACACAAGCCCAGTGAAATCATGGCCAGCGCCGTCCCAGCACGACGTGTGGTGAACCAGCCCAGAACGGCGGCCAGGCACAAGCCCATCAAGCCGCCCAGCAATGGCACCAGGCTGGCGGGCAGCCACAGGAGGCCGGCGCCCACCAGCTTGAGACTTTGAACGCCGGCAAAGGTACCGGCGCCCACATAAATCGCGTGCCCGAAGCTGAGCATGCCCCCCTGCTCCAGCAGCAATTGATAGCTCTGGCAAACCACAATGGCAATGCCGATCTGGCACAGCAGGGTCAGCGCCGCGCTGCTGGGAAACAGCCACGGCGCAAGACAGGCGGCGCCCGTGGCGAACACAAACCAGGCGCGCATTGACCGCATCATCTCAGGCCTCTCGCTGGCCCAGCAAGCCTTGCGGGCGCACGACCAGCACAATCACCATCAGCAGAAAAGGCAGGACCGGGGCCAGCGCGCGCAAAGCGACAACCTCCAGGGCCAGGGTCTGCGCCAGTCCCAGGGCCAGTGAAGCGATCAAGGCGCCCCACAGCGAACCCAGCCCCCCCACGACGATCACCACAAAAATCACCGATCCCACGGTGGCGGCCATGCCTGGTTCCGTGACCCACAAATTGCCGCCCAGCACACCTGCCAGTCCAGCCAGTGCCGCTCCCGCCGCAAAGACGCCCGTGAAAATCCTGGGCACAGGGTGTCCGAGCGCTTCCACGGCCTTGGGGTGGGTCAGTGCGGCTTGCAGGATCAGTCCTGTGCGTGTTCGCGTCATCACCAGCCACAGCCCCACAAAAACAAGCAGGGACACCGCCATGATGAACCCCCGGTAGCGCGGAAACGGCACATCGCCGAGCGTGAAGAGCGCGCCTTGCAGGGCCTCGGGAATGCGGTAAGTGACTGCACTGCGCCCCCACAGCCATTGGACCATTTCAAGCAGCACGAACGACAGGCCAAAGGTCAGCAGCAACTCGGCCACGTGCCCCTGCGACTGAACTCTGCGCAAACACTGTCGCTCGAATACCGCGCCCAACGCAGCCACGCCCAGCGGGGCCAATGCCATGGCAATACCCATGCCCCAGGCATCGGCCAGGCTGCTGGCCAGGTACGCCCCCACCATGTAAAAGCTGGCATGGGCAAAATTCAGCACGCCCATCATGCTGAAGATCACTGTCAGGCCGGCGCTCAGCATGAACAACAGCAAACCGTAACTCAGACCGTTCCAAACGGCAAGGCTCAAAAGCTCCATGGTGTGCGCTGGGCCAGCACAGTTGCAGCCTGGCGCAGCCCTCAGGCCGTGGGCAGCACGTAGTCGACCAATTGCTCGCGCAGCTTGGTCTTGAGCATCTTGCCTGTGGCGCCCAGGGGAATGGCATCGACAAACACCACGTCATCTGGAATTTGCCACTTGGCTGTCTTGCCTTCGTAAAATTTCAGCAATTCCTCGCGCGTGACCTGGCCCTCGGGTTTCTTGACCACCACCACGATCGGGCGCTCATCCCACTTGGGGTGTTTGATGCCGATGCAAGCCGCCATGGCCACAGCGGGATGCGCCACCGCAATGTTTTCGATGTCGATGGAGCTGATCCACTCGCCGCCCGACTTGATCACATCCTTGCTGCGGTCGGTGATCTGCATGTAGCCATCCGCATCGATGGTGGCCACGTCGCCTGTCGGAAACCAGCCATCTTGCAAGGGACTCTCGCCTTCTTGCTTGAAATACTCGCGCACCACCCAGGGCCCCTTGACCAGCAGATCGCCGTAGGCCTTGCCATCGTGGACCTGTTCCTTGCCTTCGTCGTTCACGATTTTCATGTCGATGCCGAAAATCGCGCGCCCTTGCTTGAGGCGAATCTTCATTTGCTCGGCCTCAGGCAATTTCAGGTGTTTGTTCTTGAGCGTGCACAGGGTGCCCAGCGGACTCAACTCGGTCATGCCCCAGGCATGCAGCACATCCACGTTGTAGTCCTCCCGGAACGAGGTGATCATCGCAGGCGGACATGCCGAGCCACCAATGACCGTGCGCTGCAGCATGGAGAACTTCAGGCCGCCTGGTTTCATGTGGGTCAACAGCATCTGCCAGACCGTGGGCACGCCGGCGGCAAAAGTCACGCCTTCGTTTTCGATCAGTTCGTAGACCGACTTGCCATCGAGCGAGGCACCGGGGAACACCAGTTTGGCACCGACCATGGCAGCGCTGTACGGAATGCCCCAGGCATTGACGTGAAACATGGGCACCACGGGCAGAATCGAATCACGGGCCGAAATGCACATCACATCGGGCAGCGCCGCGGCATAGGCGTGCAGAAGTGTTGAACGGTGGCTGTACAAGGCCCCCTTGGGGTTGCCGGTGGTGCCACTGGTGTAGCACAGGCTGGAGGCGGTGTTTTCATCAAATTCGGGCCAGGTGTATGTCCGGGGTTGTGCTTGCACCCATGCCTCGTAGCTGATCAATCCGGGGATGCCGGTGTCGGTGGGCAACTGGTCGGCGTCGCACAAGGCCACGTATTGCCGGATCGTGGTGCAGCGGCTGTGCACCTGTTTCACCAGAGGCAGGAAGGTCATGTCAAAGCACAGTACCTGGTCTTCTGCATGGTTGGCGATCCAGACCACCTGGTCGGGGTGCAGGCGCGGGTTGATCGTATGCAGCACCCGCCCCGTGCCACTGACACCAAAATAGAGTTCCAGATGCCGATAGCCGTTCCATGCCAGGGTGGCCACACGGTCACCAAAGCCCAGCTTGAGTTGGTCCAGCGCATGGGCGACCTGTCGCGAACGCGAGGCAATCCCGCCCCAGGTCGTTCGGTGGATATCACCCTCCACACGCCGGGAAACAATTTCCACATCGCCGTGGTGCTTTTCGGCGAAATCAATCAGCGAAGAAATCAAGAGGTTTTGTTGTTGCATCAAGCCCAGCATGGGATATCTCCTAGAAACTGAAAAGCACGGTCGTGCCATTTCTGGCATTGTGCCGCAGTCCGAAGCGTCTTTTGGCAATAGCCTTGAGGATGCCGGTGTGATTGAAGATTGCCGACAATCTGGGCATGACCCATGTCCCGGCCCCTGCCCTGCCCCTCACGTGGCTGAACCGCTTTGCCCATCTGGGACCAGGCTTTGCCACCCCATGCCGTCCCACGCCCCTGCCTGATCCGCACTGGGTCGCCCTCAACCACAGCCTGGCAGCCGAACTGGGTTGGCCCGCGGACTGGTCTCAAACCCCAGACTTGCTGCCCATCCTGTGCGGCAACCAGTCCTGGGCCAGTCACCCCAGCCTGGCCACGGTTTACAGTGGCCATCAGTTTGGCGTCTGGGCCGGCCAACTCGGCGATGGCCGTGCGCTGTGGTTGGGCGAAATTGACTCAGCCCTGGGGCCGCAGGAGTTGCAACTCAAGGGGGCTGGCAAGACGCCCTATTCGCGCATGGGGGATGGCCGTGCCGTGCTGCGTTCGAGCATTCGTGAATTTTTGTGCAGCGAGGCCATGCATGGACTGGGCATCCCGACCACGCGTGCCCTGGCATTGACAGGGTCGCCTCAACCGGTGATGCGGGAGACCCGTGAAACGGCAGCCGTGTTGACCCGCGTGGCGCCCAGCTTCATTCGCTTTGGCCATTTCGAACACTTTGCCGCACGAAATCAGCGAGAGGCCCTGCAACAACTGGCCGACTTCGTGATCTCCCTGGACCGCTTGCCGGCACTGGATATCGACACATGTCAGGGCAACCGTTATGCCGCCTTGCTGCGCGCCATCGTCCAACAGACCGCCGATCTTCTGGCGCATTGGCAGGCCGTGGGTTTCTGTCATGGTGTGATGAACACCGACAACATGAGTGTTCTGGGCCTGACGCTGGACTATGGCCCTTTTCAGTTTCTGGACGGGTTCGACCCGGCGCACATCTGCAATCACTCCGACACCCAGGGGCGCTATGCCTATCAGCGTCAGCCACAGGTGGCTTACTGGAACCTCTTCTGCCTGGGTCAGGCCTTCATGCCCTTGGTCGAGGACAGCGACTTGATTTTGCAAGTGCTGGAAACCTACACAGAGCGCTTCTCCACCTGCCTTCTTGCACACATGCGTGACAAACTCGGCTTGTTGCAGCCGCAAGCCGAAGATGCCGCGCTGGTGGCCAGCCTGTGCGATTTGCTGGCGAGCGAGCGGATTGACTACACCATCTTCTGGCGCCGTCTCAGCCAGGCTGTGCAGGCACTGGAGCATGCCCAAACCGATGCCTTCGGCCCGGTGAATGACTTGTTCCTGAATCGCCCCGCCTGGGAGGATTGGCGGATGAAATACTGCACCCGTCTGTCTCAACAAGCATCAGGCAGCGGGCAGCGCATGCTTCAGAAGAATCCCCGTTTTGTGTTGCGCAATCACCTCGGGGAGCAAGCCATCCGCCTGGCCGAGCAAGGTGATTTTTCAGAAGTGCAGACCTTGCTCACCTTGCTCTCAGACCCGTTCGAAACCCATCCGGGTTACGATGCTTACGCCGATTTCCCGCCCGATTGGGCGGCCTCCATTGCCATCAGTTGTTCATCATGACCTTACCCCAAACCGAAGCCGAATGGCGTGCGTTGCTCGCTGACAAGCAAGCCGAGCCTGTCGCCTACGAAGTGACCCGTCGCGCAGCCACCGAGCGGCCTTTTACCGGCCGCTACGAGAACCACTGGCAGCCCGGCCAGTACGCATGTATCTGCTGTGGCAATCTGCTCTTCGATGCCGGTACCAAATTCGATGCAGGTTGTGGCTGGCCCAGTTTTTACCAGGCTGCGGTGCCCGGCGCGATCCGCGAAATTGTGGACCGCAGTCATGGCATGATTCGCACCGAAACCGTGTGTGCGCAATGTGACGCCCACCTCGGGCATGTTTTTCCGGACGGCCCCGCGCCCACGGGCTTGCGCTATTGCATGAACTCGGCCTCGCTGGAATTCAAGGCGAAAGACTGAATTGCCATGAAGATTTTTCTGGATTTTTTCCCCATCGTTCTTTTTTTTCTGGCCTTCAAGGCATTTGATATCTATGTGGCCACAGCCATCGCCATCGGCGCGACCGTGGCGCAAATCGCCTGGCTGCGCTACAAGGTCGGCCATGTCGAGCCCATGCAGTGGGTCAGCCTGGGGGTGATTGTGCTGTTCGGCGGCGCCACCTTGATTGCCCATGATGAGAACTTCATCAAATGGAAGCCCACCGTCCTGTATTGGCTGATGGGCGGCGCCTTGCTGGTCGGGCAATATGTCTTCAAACGCAATTTGTTGCGCAGCTTGATGAAGGCCCAGATGAGCCTGCCTGACAACGCCTGGTCCTTCATGCTGCACAGTTGGGCGGCGTTTTTCAGCGTGATGGGTGCGGTCAACCTGTGGGTGGCCTTTCACTTTGACACCGAGACCTGGGTCAACTTCAAGCTTTTTGGCGGTATCGGCCTGATGGTGGTCTTTGTCTTGTTGCAGGCGGTCTATCTCAGTCGTTTCATGAAAGAGGATGCTTCTTCATGAGTATTCGTGCGCAAGACCTGGCGCAACGGCTACGCGAGCGTCTCCAGCCCAGCACGCTGGAGGTGCTGGACGAAAGCGCAGCACATGCTGGGCATGCCGGCGCCAATGGGACCGGCTTTGGAACCCACTTCCGGGTGCGGATCGGCGGGGCGGGGTTCAGTACGCTCTCGCGCGTGGCGCGTCACCGGCTTGTGTATGATGCGCTGCAAGATTTCATCGAACAGGGCGTGCATGCCCTGGCGATTGAGGTTGTACCGGAGGCCTGAGCAATGTCGCCTGGCCCCATCCTGATTGAGACTCATCGAGAGAGACCCATGAAAAAGCAAATGATGTTCGCCGCCGTCGCTGTGGCATTGGCCACCGTGAGCCTGGGCGCATCGGCCCAGAATGTGGCCATCGTGAATGGCAAGGCTGTCCCCAAATCCCGCGTCGAAGCCCTGTCCCAGCAATTGGCCCGCTCAGGTCGCCCGGTGACACCCGACATCGAAGCCCAGATCAAGGAAGAAGTCATTGCCCGCGAAATCTTCATGCAGGAAGCCCAAAAACGCGGCCTGGACAGCACGGAAGATTACAAAGGCCAGCTTGAGCTTGCGCGCCAGACCATCCTGATCCGCGAGTTGTTCGCCGATCACCAGAAAAACAACCCGGTGACCGATGCCGACATCAAGGCCGAATACGACAAGTTTGTGGCAGCCAATGGTGGCAAGGAATACCGCGCCCGCCACATCCTGGTGGAAAAGGAAGAGCAGGCAAAAGCCATTCTGGCCAGTCTGAAAAAAGGTGGCAAGTTCGAGGATATCGCCAAAAAGCAGTCCAAGGACCCCGGCTCTGGCGCGAACGGTGGCGACCTGGACTGGGCTTCGGCAGGCAACTTCGTCAAGGAATTCTCGGATGCCATGGTTGCGCTGAAAAAAGGCCAGACCACGGATGCACCGGTCAAGAGCCAGTTCGGTTATCACATCATTCGCCTGGACGATGTGCGCGAAGCCCAGCTGCCCAAGCTTGACGAAGTCAAGCCGCAAATTGCCCAGCAATTGCAGCAGGCCAGAATGAGCGAGTTCCAGCAAAACCTGCGCAGCAAAGCCAAGGTCGAATAACTTCACACCGGGGGGCGCTGTTGCTGTCACATCAGATTGAACTGTTGTCCCCTGCGCGTGATGCCGACATTGGCATCGCCGCGATTCACCACGGAGCCGATGCCGTTTACATCGGCGCTCCTGCATTTGGCGCGCGCGCCAGCGCCACCAACGGTCTGCATGACATCGAGCGCCTGTGCCGTGAGGCACACCGTTTCAACAGCCGGATATTCATCACCCTGAACACCATCCTGCGTGATGATGAGCTGGAGCCTGCGCGCCAATTGGCCTGGGATGTCTATCATGCTGGCGCCGACGTTCTGATCGTGCAGGACATGGGGCTGCTGGAACTGGATTTGCCGCCGATCCAATTACATGCCAGCACACAAACCGATATCCGTGACCCGGCCAAGGCCCGGTTCCTCCAGGATGTGGGCTTTTCACAAATGGTGCTGGCACGCGAGCTCACGCTGCCGCAGATTCGCGAGATTTACCAGGTCCTTGATGCAGACCGGTGCAAGCTGGAGTTTTTCATCCACGGGGCGCTGTGCGTGGCCTACAGTGGCCAGTGCTACATCAGCCATGCCCACACCGGTCGCAGCGCCAACCGCGGTGATTGTTCTCAAGCCTGTCGCCTGCCCTACCATGTCACCGACGCGCAAGGACGCTTCATTGCGCACGACAAGCACGTGCTGTCGATGAAGGACAACAACCAGAGTGCGAATCTGGCAGACCTGATCGATGCGGGCGTGCGCAGTTTCAAGATCGAGGGACGCTACAAGGACATGGGTTACGTGAAAAACATCACGGCCCATTACCGAAAGCTCTTTGACCAGATCATCGAAGACCGGGAACACGCCACGGATCCACAGCGACCGCCCCTGACGCGGGCTGCCAGCGGGCGTACCCGATTCTTTTTCACGCCCGATCCCCAGCAGAATTTCAACCGGGAATTCACAGACTACTTTGTGCAGGGCCGCAAAGAGGACATTGGCGCCTTCGACACGCCCAAGAACCCGGGGCAGCCTCTGGGGGAAGTCACGGATGTGGGGCCCAACTGGGTCGAGGTTCAGCCATTCCAGGCGGAAGTGATTCTGCACAATGGCGATGGCCTGTGCTATTACGACTTGCAAAAGGAGTTGATCGGCCTGGCCATCAACCGCGCAGAGCCGATCGGCAAGAAAGGACGCTGGCGCTTATTCCCCAAAGACCCGATCAGCGGCTTCAAGGACTTGCGCCGAGGTGTCACTGTGAACCGCAACCGGGACATGGACTGGGTGCGCGCCCTTGAGAAAAACTCCAGCGAGCGCCGCATTGGCGTCTGGGTCAGCTTGTCGGACACGGCCCAAGGCGTGTCGCTGCTGGTGACCGATGAGGACGGTTTCACGGGCCGGGCAAGCTTGTCCTTGCAGAAAGAGGTGGCGCGTGACCCTGCGTTGAGCGAGCGCACCGTGCGAGAACACCTGGGCAAACTCGGTGCCACGCATTTTGAGTGCCTGGCCATGGACCTGCAATGGGCGCAGCCCTGGTTCTTGCCCGCCTCGCAACTCAATGCCCTGCGGCGACAGGCGCTGGAGGCCCTGGAGGACACACGAGCCCAGGCTTACCAGCGCCCTGAGCGTGGCGTGCCTGTGGTGCCGCCCGTCAGTTATCCCGAAGACACCCTCACCTATCTGGCCAACGTATACAACAGCAAGGCACGTGATTTCTATCTCAAGCACGGCGTCAATGTGGTGGCCGCGGCCTATGAAAGCCATGAGGAAGAAGGTGAAGTCAGCCTGATGATCACCAAGCACTGTGTGCGTTTTTCCATGAGCCTGTGTCCCAAGCAGGCCAAGGGGGTGACCGGTGTGCAAGGCACGGTCCGGGCCGAGCCACTGACCCTCATCAACGGCAAGGAAAAACTCACACTGCGTTTTGATTGCAAGCCCTGCGAGATGCACGTGGTGGGCAAGATCAAAAACGCGGTGCTCAGCCAGCGTGCACGTGAGATGGCCGAGCCTCGGGCCATCCCGATCCAGTTCTACAAGACGCGCCCAGCGCGTGCCGGGGCCTGATCAGCCGACCCAGCGGCGTGCGTTGCGCCACAGGCGCATCCAGGGGCTGAAGCCCTCGATCGCTCCGGTTTGCGCAGCATCCGTCCAGCTGAACTGAAGGTTGCGAAACACGCGCTCGGGGTGCGGCATCATCGCCGTGAATCGACCATCTGCCGTGGTGACGGCGGTCAGACCTTGGGGGCTGCCGTTGGGGTTCAGAGGATAGGTCTCGGTGGCGTGGCCCTGGCTGTCAACATAACGCATGACGGCATGGACCTGGTCGCGTTGACCGCGTTGTGAGAAGTTGGCAAACCCCTCCCCGTGCGCAACCGCGATGGGCAAGCGCATGCCAGCCATGTCCTGGAAGAACAGGCTGGGCGAGGACAGCACCTCCACCTGGGCCAGGCGTGCCTCAAAACGCTCGCTGCGGTTGGTGGTGAAGCGTGGCCAGGCAGCGGTCCCGGGAATGATGTCGGCCAGTTCGGCAAACATCTGGCAGCCGTTGCAGACACCCAATCCGAAGGTGTCATCTCGGCCGAAGAAGGCCTGGAACTGATCGGACAGGCGTGGATTGAAGGTGATGCTGCGCGCCCAGCCGATGCCCGCGCCCAGCGTGTCGCCATAACTGAAGCCGCCACAGGCGACCAGGCCCTTGAAGTCGCTCAGTTGCGCCTTGCCGGACTGCAGGTCGGTCATGTGTACATCGTAGGCCTCGAAGCCCGCGGCATGGAAGGCATAGGCCATCTCCACATGCGAGTTGACCCCTTGCTCGCGCAGGATGGCGACCTTGGGCCTTGCTGCATGCACAAAGGGCGCGGCCACATCGTCGAGCACGCCGGGCGGGAGGTGCACATGCAAGCCCTGGTGTGACGTCGCACCGGCCAGCGCGTGCTCGGCATCGGCGCAGTCAGGGTTGTCGCGTTGCTGGCAGATCCGCCAACTCACGCTGTCCCAGACCTGATGCAGATCCGCCAGATCGGCGCAGAAGACCTCCTTGGCGTCGCGCCAGACACTGACCTGCCCTTTGCCCTTGTCGATGATCGATGACAGCGGGCGGGTCTTGCCGACGAAATGGCTGTGCCGCGACAGTCCGTGCTCGCGGAGCAGTTGCATGACTTCATTGCGCTCACTGGTGCGCACCTGCAACACCACGCCCAGCTCCTCATTGAAGAGGGCCTTGAGTGTCAGTTCTTCGCGTCTGGCACTCACCTGGGACGCCCAATTCTTGCTGTCACCGTATTCCGCACGGCTGTCCTGGATGCCATCGCCCTCGGTGACCAAAAGGTCCACATTCAGGGCCACCCCGACTTGGCCGGCAAAGGCCATCTCGCACACGGCGGCGATCAGGCCACCATCGCTGCGGTCATGGTAAGCCAGCAATTGACCCTGGGCACGCAAGCGGTTGACGGCATCGTACAAGCGGATCAGATCTTGCGGATCGTCCAGGTCTGGCACCGCTTGTCCCGCTTGCTGCAGAACCTGGCCCAGGATGCTGCCGCCCATGCGGTTCTGACCATGGCCCAGGTCGATCAGGACCAGCGTGGTGTCCTCTGTCGCGGCATCCAATTGCGGTGTGAGTGTGCCCCGCACATCGTCAATCGAAGCAAAGGCGCTGATGATCAGGCTCACAGGCGAGGTCACGGTGTGCTGCTGGCCCTCGGCCTGCCACTGGGTGCGCATGGACAGGCTGTCCTTGCCCACTGGAATGGAAATGCCCAGTGCGGGGCAAAGTTCCAGACCCACGGCGCGCACGGTGTCGTACAGCGCGGCATCTTCACCTGGCTCGCCACAGGCGGCCATCCAGTTCGCGGACAGCTTCACACGGGGCAAACTCACAGGCGCTGCCAGCAGGTTGGTCAAGGCCTCCGCCACGGCCATGCGGCCAGATGCAGGCGCATTGACCGATGCCAGGGGCGTACGCTCCCCCATGCTCATGGCCTCGCCAGCCACACCGCTGAAATCAGCCAGGGTGACGGCGCAATCGGCCACCGGTACCTGCCAGGGGCCGACCAGGGGGTCGCGGTGGGTCAGGCCACCGACGGTGCGGTCCCCAATGGTGACCAGGAAGCGCTTGGAAGCCACCGTGGGGTGGCTGAGCACGCGGATCACCGCATCCTGCAAGCTCACACCTGTGAAATCCATTGGCGGCGTTTCACGCTGCACGCGTTGCACATCCCGGTGCATTTTGGGCGGCTTGCCCAGCAGCACGTCCATGGGCATGTCCACAGGCGTGGGCGCACCCTCATCCACCAGGGACAGTTGCCGCGCGTCGGTGGCGACACCCACCACGGCAAACGGACAGCGCTCGCGTTCACAGAACGCCTGGAACAGGGGCAAAGATTCAGGCGCGATGGCCATCACATAGCGTTCCTGGCTCTCGTTGGACCAGATCTCCTTGGGGGCCAGGCCCGACGCCTCCAGAGGGACTGCGCGCAAATCAAAACGTGCACCACGTCCGGCATCGTTCACCAGTTCAGGGAATGCATTGGACAACCCGCCTGCCCCGACATCGTGAATCGCCAGAATCGGGTTGTTCTCACCCAGGGTCCAGCAGTGGTTGATGACCTCTTGCGCTCGACGCTCGATTTCGGGGTTGCCTCGCTGCACCGAGTCAAAGTCGAGTTCAGCAGCATTTGCGCCGCTGGCCATCGAGCTGGCGGCGCCACCGCCCATGCCGATGCGCATGCCCGGTCCGCCCAGCTGGATCAGCAAGGTGCCCGCAGGGAATTCAATCTTGTGGGTCAGCCGGTTGTCAATCACGCCCAGTCCTCCGGCGATCATGATGGGCTTGTGGTACCCGCGCATCACGCCAGCCACGTTCTGTTCGTATTCGCGGAAATAACCCAGCAGATTGGGGCGACCAAACTCGTTGTTGAAGGCTGCGCCGCCCAGAGGGCCTTCGGTCATGATCTGCAGAGGGCTGGCCATGTGGGCTGGTCGACCCAGCGTGCTGTCCCAGAGCTTGGACACGGTGAATCCGGTCAGGCCGGCCTTGGGCTTGGAGCCTCGGCCGGTAGCGCCTTCATCACGAATCTCGCCTCCGGCGCCGGTGGAAGCCCCCGGGAACGGTGAAATGGCTGTGGGATGGTTGTGGGTCTCCACCTTCATCAACACATGGTGAACTGCATTTTCCTTGGCATAGCGTGGCAGCTGATGACCGTCATCCACTGCCACAAAACGTTCCACCGGGTGACCTTGCATCACCGAGGCATTGTCAGAATAAGCCACCACCGTGTGCTGCGGGCTGGTCTGGTGCGTGTGGCGAATCATGCCGAACAGGCTGTGGCTTTGTGCTTCGCCATCGACGGTGAACTCGGCATTGAATATCTTGTGACGGCAATGCTCGCTGTTGGCCTGGGCGAACATCATCAACTCCACATCGGTGGGGTTGCGCTGCAATTGCCGGAATGCGTTGACGAGATAGTCCATCTCATCGTCGGCCAGGGCCAGGCCCCATTGACGGTTGGCATACGCCAGCGCCTCGCGTCCGCCGGCCAGCACGTCCACGGTTTCCATCGGTGCCGCAGCTTGTTCATGAAAGAGTGCCTGGGCCGCCTGTCGATCCTTCACAACAGATTCGGTCATGCGGTCGTGCAACAAATCCGCCACCGCCTGCCATTGGGTTTCGCTCAATTCGGCAGTTCCCAGCCAACCGCTTTTCATTTCGAGGTGGTACTCGGTGACGCGTTCAATGCGTCGCACATCCAGGCCACAGTTGTGGGCAATGTCGGTGGCCTTGGAGGCCCAGGGCGAGACCGTGCCAAAGCGCGGTGTGACCACCAGGGCGGGCCCTTTGCCTTCCACGGCAGGTTCACCGTATGTCAGCAGCGCCTGTACCTGGTGCGCGAGCGCGTCGCTCAGGGGGGTGTGACTGGCCACCAGGTGGACATGGCGCCCTGTGAGCCCCTGGATCTTGTCATGAATGGCTTGCAGCTGAGGCAGCAACTGACGCAAACGAAACGCACTGAGGGCATTGCTGCCCGGGAAGAAAGAGATGTGCAGGGTCACGGGGTGGCCTTGATGTCGAAGAGGCGGTCGATGCCGCTGACTGGGGCGTCGATCCGGGAAATCCCTATTTTACCCTCCCCGGGGCCAGTCGAGGCCGTTCCAGCACACGGCCAACAAGGTGACTTCGCTCCTGAGATAATCCACAACATGACCATCACTCTCAAAGATGCCGCCGGTGCCCAGGGTATGCGCGTGGCTGGCCGATTGGCCTCCGAAGTTCTCGATTTCCTGACGCCGCATGTCAAAGCCGGCGTTACCACCAACGAACTGGACAAACTTGCACATGACTACATGACCCAGGTGCAAGGCTGCATTCCAGCGCCGCTGAACTACGCTCCCAACGGTTACAACCCCTATCCCAAGTCGATCTGTACCTCGATCAACCACCAGGTGTGTCACGGCATTCCGAATGACAAGGCGCTGAAAAAGGGGGACATCGTCAACATCGACATCACGGTGATCAAGGACGGCTGGCATGGCGACACCAGCCGCATGTTCCTGGTGGGCGAGACCTCCATTGCGGCCAAGCGCTTGTGTCAGATGACCTACGAAGCCATGTGGCATGGCATTGTCAAAGTCAAGCCCGGCGCACGCCTGGGAGACATTGGCTGGGCGATTCAAAAGTTTGCGGAAAGCCACGGCTTTTCGGTGGTTCGTGAGTTTTGCGGCCACGGTATCGGGCAGGTGTTTCACGAAGAGCCCCAAGTGCTGCATTACGGCAAGCCTGGCACACTGGAAGAACTGCAGCCCGGCATGACATTCACCATCGAGCCCATGATCAATGCCGGGCGTCGCGACATCAAGGAACTCGGCGATGGCTGGACCATTGTGACCCGCGATCATTCGCTCTCGGCGCAATGGGAGCACACGATTTTGGTCACACAAACCGGTTATGAAGTGCTGACCCTGTCGGATGGCAGCCCTGCCCTGCCGGCATTTGTGACCACCACCGCCTGCTGAGACTCGTCCTGTGAGCATGCCCACTTACCGTCAACAAAAAGCGGTTTTGTTGGCCGAGTGGGCTGACAGCGGCCCCGATGCCAATTTGCGCGCTGTGCGCCAGGGTTTGCATGCCCTGCGCAAACTCACCGACCAGGCTCTGACCGCCTTGTGGAACGAATGCGGCCTGAGCAAGCCGCAGGCGCTGGTGGCGGTCGGTGGTTATGGCCGTGGCGAACTCTTTCCGCACTCGGATGTCGATGTGCTGCTGTTGCTGCCAGCGGGCCAGTCCCCCGAGCAGGACCCTGTGCTGAAAGAACGTCTGGAGACATTCATCGGCCGGTGCTGGGATTGCGGCCTGGAAATTGGCGCCAGTGTACGCAACATCGACGATTGCATTCAGGAGGCCATGGCCGACATCACGGTTCAAACCTCGCTGCTGGAGTCTCGCTGGATTGCGGGTGATGCGGGCTTGTACCGTCAATTCACACAGCGCTTTCAGCAATCCCTGGATCCCAAGGCGTTTTTCGTCGCCAAGACCCTGGAGATGCGACAGCGTCACACCAAGTATGAGAACACACCCTACGCGCTTGAACCCAATTGCAAGGAGTCGCCAGGTGGTTTGCGCGATTTGCAAATCATCCTCTGGGTCGCGAAAGCTGCTGGACTGGGTCATAACTGGGACGCCCTGGCGCGCAAAGGCCTGGCCACGCCCCTGGAGGCGCGCCAACTCAAGCGCAATGAAGCCACCCTGTCACTGATTCGGGCGCGCCTGCACCTCGTGGCCAAGCGGCGCGAAGACCGCCTGGTGTTTGACCTGCAGACGCAGGTGGCAGACACCCTGGGGCTGGGACAGCAAGTGGATGGCAGCCGCCACGCCCGAGTGGCCAGTGAAGCCCTCATGAAGCGCTACTACTGGGCTGCCAAGGCTGTGGCTCAGCTGAATCAAATTTTGCTGCTCAACATCGAGGAGTGGCTGACACGCGACGACCGCAGTCATGAGCCGGTGCCCATCAACGAGCGCTTTGCCGACAAGGCCGGCATGATCGATGTGCGCAGCGACGATCTTTATCTGAAGAACCCCCATGCCATCCTCGAAACGTTCCTGCTCTACCAGACCACGGTGGGGATCAAGGGGTTATCGGCCCGCACCTTGCGCGCCTTGTACAACGCGCGCGGTGTCATGGACAGCCGCTTTCGCTCCGACCCTGTCAATCGCGCCAGCTTCCTGAAAATCCTGCAGGAGCCCGAAGGCATCACCCATGCCATGCGCCTCATGAACCAGACCTCGGTACTGGGCCGCTACCTGTGGGTGTTCCGTCGTATCGTGGGGCAGATGCAGCATGACCTTTTTCATGTCTACACCGTGGACCAGCACATCCTGATGGTCTTGCGCAATGTGCGGCGTTTTTTCATCGCCGAGCATGCCCACGAATACCCTTTTTGTTCCCAGCTGGCCGCAGGCTGGGACAAGCCCTGGGTGTTGTACGCCGCTGCGCTGTTTCACGACATTGCCAAAGGGCGTGGCGGGGATCATTCCGTGCTGGGACGGGCGGAAGTCCGGCGTTTTTGCCGTCAGCACGGTGTGGCCAGGGAAGATGCACAACTGATCGAATTCCTGGTCGGAGAGCATCTGACCATGAGCCACATTGCCCAGAAGCAGGACCTGAGCGATCCTGATGTCATTCAGGCATTTGCCAGACGCGTGGGCAATGAGCGGCGGCTGACGGCGCTGTACTTGCTGACAGTGGCCGACATCCGGGGCACCAGCCCCAAAGTCTGGAATGCCTGGAAAGGCAAATTGCTGGAAGACCTTTACCGCTACACCTTGCGCAGCCTGGGGGGGCGTGCGCCGGATGCAGATGCCGAAGTCGAAGCGCGAAAACGCGAGGCGCTGACCATGCTGGCCTTGTATGCCCTGCCCTTTGAGGCTCACAAAGATTTGTGGGCCACGCTCGATGTGGGTTACTTCATGCGCCACGATGCCGCTGACATTGCCTGGCACACGCGGCAGTTGTCACGCAGCCTGGCCATTGCGCGGGCACAGCAAAAATCGCCGGGTGTCATTGTGCGTGCGCGCCTGTCCACCACGGGTGAAGGGTTGCAGGTGATGGTTTATTCGCCCGACCAGCCCGATCTGTTTGCACGGATTTGCGGTTATTTTGATCAGGCTGGGTTCAGCATTCTGGACGCGAAGATTCATACCGCCACCAATGGCTATGCGTTGGACACCTTCCAGGTTGTGACCTCTTTGCTGAATGAGCATTACCGGGAGCTCATCACCATGGTGGAACAAGGCCTGGCGCAAACCCTGGACAAAGCCGGCCCCTTGCCTGCCCCGGGTCGGGGCCGGGTGTCGCGTCGCGTGAAAAGTTTTCCGGTCGCGCCGCGTGTGGCTTTGCAACCGGATGAAAAAGCCCAGCGCTGGTTGCTGACGATTTCAGCAAGCGACCGTGTCGGCCTGCTCTACAGTGTGGCCCGGGTTCTGGCGAAACACAAACTGAACCTCTTGCTGGCGAAGATCACCACGCTGGGTGAGCGGGTGGAAGACACCTTTCTGATCGACGGGGCCGAGCTGCAACAAAACCGATCGCAGCTCGAAATCGAAACCGAATTGCTCGAAGCCCTGGCCAGTTAAATGCGTGCCACCACCGGGACCGTGTTGCCGGTCCTGGCACTTTGTGCCACGGCCTCCAGTGTGGCTGCAATGTCCAGGCTGGCCGCCGCTGCACGCGCAATGGCCGCGTGGTCACGCGTTCGAACCACGCGCGCAAAGGCTTCTCCCCGGTGAACATAGATGACGGCATTATTGACACAAATGCTTTACGATGAAACATGACGACCTTTTGGATGACTTCAGAATCATGATGAACATTCGCCGATCTTTGCTGGCCCTGACTGGATGGCTTTGGGCCGCTTGTGTTTTCGCGCAGTCGGAGGCTTACCCGACGCGCCCCATCACCCTGGTGGTCCCCTTCCCGCCTGGCGGCCCCACCGACGCCAGCGCCCGCCTGATCGGCAAGGAAATGGCCAGCAGCCTGGGGCAGCCCGTCGTGATCGAGAACCGGGCCGGTGCGGGGGGCACCGTCGGCTCATCCGCAGTGGCCAAAGCGGTCCCCGATGGCTACACCTTGCTGTGGGGCGGCACCAGCAGTCTGGTGGTGGCACCTGCGCTTTACCCCCAACTGAGTTATGACCCGGTGAAATCCTTTGCACCGATCGGAATGGTGGTTCGTGGCCCGATGATGCTGGCTGGCAAAGCCTCTCTGGCCCCGAAAAATCTGGTTGAAGTTCTGGCGCTGGCCAAAACACAGAAGCTCAGCTATGGCTCGGCTGGCGCAGGTTCGATCGGCCATCTGGCCGGTGAACTGTTTCAGGAAAGCCATCAGACCGACCTGTTGCACGTGCCCTACCGTGGTGGTGCCTTGGCATTGAATGATTTGCTGGGTGGGCAAATCGATCTGATTTTTGAAACCGCGCAATTCATGGCGCCCCATATCAAGGCTGGCAAGGTTCAGGCCTATGCGGTCGCAGGCCATAAGCGTTATCCTGGATTGCCCGATGTGCCCACCTTGCACGAGTTGCAACCTCGGACAGCTTTTGAGGCCTATTCCTGGTTTGGTCTGGTAGCGCCGGCCAACACACCACGTGCGGTGCTGTCAACCCTGGAGAAAAGCCTGCAAAAGACGATGGCGGACCCAGCCATTCTGGCGCAGGTCACTGCCTCAGGGTTTGAGCCTGTCAACAGTCAGGCCGATTTTCTGGCGCAAGCCATGGCGTCAGATTTGAAAAAATGGCGCGAGCTGGTTCAGCGTCGCAACATCAAACCTGACTGAAACTCAGACACCTTCGATGATGCGAATTTCGCGAACCACGGCGTTGTCTCCCAGCGCCGCCAGCGCTTCCTGGTAGCCAGCGCTGTCGTAAGCCGCCACAGCGGCAGCCAGATTGTCGAATTCGATCAGCACGGTGCGTTGCTGCATGCCAGCTTCTTTGACGGCAGAAGGCATGCCGCGTGCCAGAAAACGCCCCCCTGCCGCGCTCAGCGCAGGACCTGCCAGTTTGGCATAGGCTGCCAGGGCATCCTCGTTGTGAATGGAGCGATAGGCGCTGATCCAATAAGCCTTGGCCATGATGGCTTCCTCGATGGTGTTGTCGATCTGGACATTCTAGAAGGATGTCATCTTCTTTGCTCATGGATGCCGCAGGTACACTTTGAAAATGAGTTCATGGCTTTCTATCGCCGGCATGCTTTTGGGAGCTGTGCTGGGTGGCGTTTTTCTTTTCTTTTTCACGACCACACGAGGCACTTTGCTGTGGCGCCGATGTCGAGGTGAAACGCAGGATCCGGCGTCCCATGTGTACGCCATCTATGGCAACCGGCACCTCATCCACTGGGTCGATATGCAAGCGGTCATTTCTGCGATCTTGTTGTGCCAGTATGGGCGACTGGTGGACAAGATCGTGGCCGATCTGCGCCAGACCGATCTTCGCAACCAGCGATGCCTGATGACCTCTTGTGCATTTGGCAATGTGATGCCCCGAGTGGCACAGGCAGCGCAGGACAGTGGTGCCGCCGAATTGGAAGTGGTCGACATCATCGATCACGAGTTGAAGCACGCTGCGCGCAAATTGCAACACCTGGCCATTCAGCAAAACTACCGTGTCGACAATGCCACCCAGCTCAGCGTCGCCAGCAACAGCGTGGCGGCCAACTTGATGTTTTTCCTGTTGCATGAATTGCCCCCAGCGCACAAAGCGCTGGTGCTTCAGGAGGCTGTCCGGGTTCTGAAGCCGGGCGGCAAGTTTTATCTGGCGGAGTTTCATCGACCGGATGCGGGCTGGTTGCGATGCTTCAGCTGGCTGTACTTCAAAGTGTTTGAGCCCTGGGGGCTGGACCTGTGGTCGCGCCAGGATCCTCTGGCCATGCTGGAGGACACGGGCCAGGTGCATTGCAGCCGACAAACCTTTGCAGGCAGCAATTTTCAGGTCATCGTGGCGACCAAACACCTCCGCTGAGTGTGCGCATAATCGGGTTTTGACAAGGCTTCGGAGGGAGACAGCATGAGCCATTTGTTTGGACGCCAGGCATTTCTGGCGTTGTTGCTCGATGAGGGCGTGACCCATCTTTTCGGCAACCCCGGCACCACCGAGTTGCCCATCATGCAGGCCTTGCCAGATTACCCCGATTTGCAATTCATTTTGGGGCTGCAAGAGTCGGTGGTGGTGGCCATGGCCGATGGCTATGCACGCGCGTCCAAGCAACTGACAGCAGCCAATGTGCACGTGGCACCCGGGCTAGGCAATGCCATGGGTGCCTTGTACAACGCTAAGTTCTCAGGCTCGCCGCTGATTCTGACCGCGGGTCAGCAAGAACAAGGCCACGGCCTGCTCGAGCCTTTGCTGTACGACCCCTTGCCCGCCATGGCGGCCCCCTTGGTCAAATGGGCCACCGAGGTGACCCGCTTGCAGGATTTGCCACGGACGATGCGTCGCGCGGCCAAGGTGGCCATGAGTTACCCCACGGGCCCTGTGTTCATCAGTTTGCCGGGTGACATCCTGAACGAAGCGGCCGAATTGGACCTGGGGCGCCGTGTGCGCATTGATCCGCGCGTGCGTCCAACCGACGAAGCAATTCATGAACTGGCGCAGGCTTTGCTGTCTGCCCAAAATCCAGTGCTGATCACCGGGCAAGAGTTGGCCTCTCACGATTGCTTCGAGTCCGCAGCCGAATTGGCGCAGTTGCTGGGCGCAGCCGTCTACCAGGAGTCGGTGCCCTACAGTGCAACGTTTCCCACGGCGCATCCGCAATACCAGGGCATGCTCACACGCAGCCAGGTGAATGTGAATGCGACGCTGGCACCCCACGACCTGGTGGTCTGTCTCGGTGCGGATTTGTTGCGCATGTCGGTCTACAGCCCGACCGAGCCTTTGCCTGCGCACAGCCGCGTGGTGCATATCAGCGAGCGTGCCTGGGAATTGGGCAAAAATTATCCGACCGAAGTCGCCGTGTGTGCCAATGTGCGCGACACCCTGGCGGTGCTGTTGCCGGCGTTGCGCCAGCTGGCCTCGCCTGCGCAGGCGCAGTCTGCAGCTGCGCGCTGCGCGAGCTTGGCCCAGGACAACTGGACCACGCGCCGCGCCAAGGCCGTGGCGTCCCTGGCGGCACAGCCTGCCCCCAGGCCCATCACACCGGCGCATCTGATCTGGCGCATCACGGACCAATTGCCACGCGATGCCATCGTGGTGGAAGAGGCCCTGACCTCGACCCAGCCCTTGCCCCAATTCCAGCACCAGCATGACCCCTCCAGCATGTTTGGCCTGGCCAGTGGCGGCCTGGGTTTTGCCATTCCCGGTGCGGTGGGGATCAGTCTGGCCAAACCAGGGCGCCCTGTGGTCGCCATCGTGGGTGATGGCAGCGCCATGTATGGCATTCAGGGGCTGTGGACCGCAGCGCATCTGAAACTGCCCATCACTTACGTCATCGCCAACAACCGTGGTTACCGCATCATCAAGGAACGTCTGGTCGCGATGCAAGGCTCGAACCGTTTCATTGGCATGGACATCCGTGATCCAGAAATTGATTTCATGGCCCTGGCCCAGTCCATGGGATTGCATGCCACGCGTGTGAGCGATCCGCAGGACCTGGGGGATGCTTTGAAGGCGGCCCTGGCCAGCGGCCGCCCCAACCTTCTGGAGGTTGCCGTGGACGACGGCTTTGGCACATGAACAACGATCTTCAGGCGTTGCGACGCATCCTCAAAAATTGCAAGACTGTGGCGGTGGTGGGACTGTCTGCCGAATGGCATCGTCCGAGCTACTTTGCCGCCAAATACATGCAGGAACACGGTTACCGCATCGTGCCTGTCAATCCACGCTACGCCGGTCAGCTGGTCCTGGGTGAGCCTTGCCATGCGAGCCTGCTCGAGATTCCGCACCCCATTGACATGGTCGATGTGTTTCGCAAGACCAGTGATGTGCTGCCCATTGCCGAGCAGGCCATCGCCATGGGCGCGCGCTGTCTCTGGCAACAACTCGAAGTGAAAAACGCCGAGGCCGACGCCCTGGTCCGCCGTGCCGGGCTGGATTCGGTGATGAACCGCTGCGTGAAAATCGAGCATGCGCGGATTTTCGGTGGCCTGCATTGGGCGGGTGTCAACACACGCGTCATTTCCGCCAAACGGCCTTTGTGATCGCTCCGCTGAAAGTAACGACCATGTCCGACCGACGATTTCAACCCGAAACCCTGGCCATTCATGCCGGTCAGATTCCGGACGCGGCCACCGGTGCGCGTGCCCTGCCGATCTACCAGACCACCAGTTTTGTCTTTGACAGCGCTGACCATGCGGCCAGCCTGTTCAATCTGCAAACTTTTGGCAATGTTTATTCGCGCTTGTCCAATCCCACTGTGGCCGCGCTGGAAGAGCGCGTTGCCGCCCTGGAGGGCGCACGTGCAGGCATTGCCTCGGCCAGCGGCATGGCCGCCGAGGCGATGGCGCTGATGACCTTGCTGCAACAGGGTGACCACCTGGTGGCGGCGGGTGCGTTGTATGGCGGCACAGTCACGATGCTGGCGGTGAACCTTCAGCGCATGGGCATCGAGACCAGTTTCGTGGATGCAACGCAAGCTGATGCTTTTGCCGCGGCCATTCGGCCTACAACACGAGCCATCTTTGCCGAAACGCTGGGCAACCCGAGTCTGACGGTGCTGGACATTCAGGCCATTGCCGATGTGGCGCACGCGCATGGCCTGCCATTGGTGGTGGACAACACTGTGCCCTCGCCTTACCTCTGCAACCCCATTGAATGGGGTGCGGACATCGTGGTGCACTCGGCCACCAAATACATTGCAGGGCATGGCACGACCCTGGGCGGTGTGGTCGTCGAGTCGGGCAAGTTTCCCTGGGACAACGGCAAATTTCCGGGTATGACAGACCCCTCGCCTGGCTACCATGGCGTCAAGTTTTACGAAACTTTTGGCGACTTTGCCTTCACCATGCGCGCCCGGATGGAAACCTTGCGGGTGTACGGTGCGGCCCTGTCACCCACCAGTGCCTGGCAGATCCTTCAAGGGCTGGAAACGCTGCCATTGCGGATGGAGCGGCATTGCCACAACGCAGATCGCGTCGCCCGTTTTCTTCAGACGCACCCTGCCATCAGCTGGGTCAACTACCCTGGATTGGAAGACCATCCGCAACATGCCCTGGCAAAACGCCAGTTCCGGCAAGTTCCAGGCGTCACCGGCGCCTCCGGGCTGCTGGCTTTTGGCATTCGCGGCGGGTACGACAGTGCGGTGACCTTCATCGAAGCCGCGCAGTTCATGAGCCATCTGGCCAACATCGGCGACACACGCACCCTGGTCATTCATCCGGCTTCGACCACGCATCGCCAGCTCGCACCTGAGCAGCAGGTGGCTGCTGGGGTTTTGCCTGACATGGTCCGCATGTCGGTCGGACTGGAGCATGTGGACGATATTTTGTGGGACATTGACCAGGCCCTGCACAAGGCTTCGGCCCACGGATAATCCTGTCATGACGATTCCTCAAATTGCACTCATTGGCACGGGCGGCACCATTGCCGGTGCCGCTGCACACGCCGCCTCGTCTACCCGGTACCAGCCGGCCAGCCTGGGCATTGAAGCCGTTGCGCAATCCGTTCCTGAATTGCAGGCGCGTTACCGGCTGAAGTTGTTTCAGCCCCTGCAACTGGGCAGCTACGATGTCACGCCGGCCCATTGGCTGGCATTGCATCGCGTGGTCACGCAAGCCCTGGCCGACCCGCAGACCTGTGGCGCGGTGATCACCCATGGCACCGACACATTGGAAGAGACCGCCACGTTCCTGAGCCTCAGCATTGCCAGCGACAAGCCGGTCGTGGTGATTGGCGCCATGCGTCCCGCCACGGCGCATTCGGCGGATGGTCCCGCCAACGTGCTGGACGCCTGCACGGTGGCCGCGCATCCGCTGGCCGGTGGGCGCGGCACCCTGGTGGTGATGAACGGTCGCATCCACGCCGGTCTGTGGGTGACCAAACGCCATGTGAGCAGTGTCGAGGCCTTTGACTCGCCACTGGCGGGCGCACTGGGCGAAGTGGCCGATCAAAGTGTGCGCTGGTTCGGCCCCGCGCACCGTTGCCCGCCCATCACGGGTGACTTGCCGGAAAACCTGCCAAGGGTGGACATCGCTGTTTCCTATGCGGGTGCCGACGATGTGGCGCTGCGCGCCCTGGTGGCAGCCGGTGCCCGAGGCATCGTGCATGCCGGGCTCGGCAATGCCAACGCGCCTGCAGGCAACCGTGAGTTTTTGCGCAGCCTGCCCGCGCAAGGCATTCCTGTGGTTCGATGCGCGCGCTGGATTCCCGGCACGGTGACACGCAACTCCAGCATGTTTGACGACGATGCACTGGGCCTGCTCACCGCAGGCACCCTGGCGCCACACAAGGCTCGCATCGCCTTGATGCTGGGCTTGTCTCAGGGCCTGGGAACTGCCGCGCTGCAAGCCTGGCTGGACAGCCTCAACGCACACTGATGGGGACGTTCAATCCTCGGGTTTGAAGCCCGATGACTTGACCCAGGGTTCCCATTGGGCCGATTCCGTGCGCTGCAACTGCGCCAGTTGTTCGGGCCGCATAAAGGCAGGACGCATGGCATTTTTTTGCAAATACTCTTCCTGCTTGCCCACAGCCACTTCCAGGGCCTTGGTCAAAGCCTGGTGCTGCGCTTCAGGCAAGCCAGCGGGCGCATAAACGCCGTACCAGCCATCCACCACGAGGTCAATGCCGACCTCCTTCAATGTGGGCACATCCTTGAGTGCGGTGCTGCGCTGCGAGCCGGTGGTGGCCAAAATCCGGACCTTGCCGTTGCGGTGGTGTTCGATGGCATCGGCCAAGGGGGACACGCCCAGCGATACATTGCCCGCCATCAAATCGACCATGGTCAGCGCCGAACCTTTGTAAGGCACATGGACGATGTCAGTGCGTGTGCGCTGCGCGAAACCTTGACCGATGAAATGCGGAATGGTGCCCGCGCCCGGCGACCCATACGAGGCTTTGTTGCCAGGGTCGTGCGCCCATTGCACATAAGCCTCGATGGATTTGGCAGGCGTGGCCGGCCCGGTGGTGAGCGCATAGTCCACCACGCAAACACGGCCGATGGGCGTGAAGTCTTTCACCGGGTCATACCGCAACTGGCGGTGAATCCAGGGAAACAAAGTCATGGGTCCGTGTGGAACCAGCATCAGGGTGTTGCCATCCGCGCGCGCCTGCTTGACGGCTTCCAGCACAAGACGGCCTGCGGCTCCGGGCTTGTTGTCCACGATCACGGAACGCCCCAAACTGTCTTTCATGGCGTCGGCCAACGCCCGCGCCGTGAGGTCGACCGAGCCGCCGGGGGCAAAGCCCACGAGCAATTTGAGGGGGGAAGCCTGGGCTTGCGCGCTCGGCCAGGCCGAAGCGACGGACCAGCCCAGCAGGGCATGAGAGAAATGTCGGCGTTGCATCATGGCTTCAATGTAGCGTTCGATCCCGATCTCAAACAGCGGGTTTTCTCGGACACCAGGTGACAGCAAGCCAGCGCGCAAGCTGCCAGAATACCCGCTCCATTGTCAGGAGTCATCCCCTATGAAAGCCACCCTCAGCAGCGACAGCGGTGCCATCGTCTCGGACATCCCCGTGCCCACAGTCGGTGCACGCGATGTGCTGGTCAAAGTGCATGCCGCTGGACTCAACCGCGCCGATCTCAGTGTGCTGGCAGGACAGCGTCATGGTGCGGCCAGCGGTCCAGGCACGCCGCTCGGGCTGGAATGGTCTGGCGAAGTGGCAGCCATTGGCAGTGCGGTGCGGCACGTGAAAGAAGGCGACCGGGTCATGTGTTCCGGGCGGGGCGGATTGGCCGAATACGCGCTGACGGACCTGGGGCGTGTCATGCCCATTCCCCGCAACGACATGTCGTTTGAGCAAGCCGCAGGTTTGCCCATTGCCCTGCAAACCATGCACGACGCCGTCATCACCCACGGTCAATTGCAGCCCGGTCAAAGCATCCTGGTGCAAGGTGCGTCAGCAGGCGTGGGTCTGATGGCACTGCAGATCGCCAAATGGCGGGGCGCCAGTGTGGTCATCGGCACCTCGACCGATGCCACACGCCGGCAGCGCTTGACGACCATGGGCGCGGATCTGGCATTGGACAGCCGTGACCCCGCCTGGGTGCAACAGGTGCTCCAGGCCACGGACGGACGCGGTGTTGCGGTGACCATCGATCAATTGAGCGGCCCTCTGGCCTCGCAGAACCTGGCCGCCACCGCTGTTTGTGGCCGCATCGTCAATGTGGGGCGACTGGCTGGCATGGCAGGTGATTTCGACTTCGACCTGCATGCCCTGCGACGCATTCAATACATCGGTGTGACCTTTCGCACCCGCAGCGTTCAGGAGGTGGAAGACATCACGCGGCGACTGCAGGCGGATTTGTGGCCCGCGTTGGAAGCGGGCCACTTGCAACTCCCGATCGACAGCAGCTTTGCGCTGGCAGATGTGGCCCAGGCTTACGCCCGCATGAAAGCCAATCTGCACTTTGGAAAAATCATTGTTCGTGTGTCCTGAGCGTTCAGGCGGGCCTCTGGATCAAAGCGGATGTGTGTCACACTGCGGCCGGGCAATGAGCGCAGCGGTCAGCTGCGGATCCTCCATGGGCAACATGTGGGTGCGATCCATCACATGGATGTCCTCGCCTTGACGGAACTCCTGCGCAACGCCTGGCCAGGTTGGTGAGCCCAGCGTGTCGAAGGGCACAATGCTGGGGTCTGAGGGGCGTGCGCGAATCACCCGCACCGGCATGTTCAATGCACGGATGCTGGTGTAGATGCTGAGATCACGACGGGCCGTCTGGTAAATGTGGCCTTCGGTGGAGGGCGCACAGCACAGTGTCATGCCGCTCCCCTGCGGCGCAGGCCCCAGACCATGCGTGCAGTAATCGTGCAAGGCCTGGGCCTGGAAAACGTTGTAGGGCACTTTGTCCACAAACCGGTCAAACATCTCCTGTGCCGATTGGAATTGGCTCTTGCGGCTGGTGACGGGATGCGGCGTGCCGGGCATGGGCGGCGCATGCAGGTAGGACTCCGGCGCAAACAAGGTGGGGTCGATCAGAACCAGGCGCTCAAAGCACTCGGGCCACAAGGCCGCCGCATGGATCATGGCGTGCGCGCCCATGCTGTGACCGATGCCGATCGCCTGCGTCAGTCCCAGTGTCTGCACAGCCGCCGCGACATCCGAACCAAAATCCTGCCACCCGGAAAAAGGTGAGAAAGCGCTACGTCCATGGCCCCGAAGCTCCAGTGCCAGCATGTGACGACCAGGAAAGAGCGAGATCACGCAATCCCAGACACGTGCATGGAATCCTGTGGCATGCACAAAAAACAGCGTGGGTTCAGCGCCGCGCCGTACGGCATTCCATTCAAAACAGGCAAGCTTCAGTCCATGGGCTGACACATAGTGAAGCGTGGGCTCGGTACGAGATTCGGATGTCAAGGTCACCATGCCCTCATTGGACACCGAAAAATCCTGCCAATCGTCACCTGCGCGACCGGGGTTTGTCCCGATCACCCAGAGCCAGGCCAGCCACTAGGATGCATGAAATTTTTCAACGAGGTACCTCATGCTTCCCATGTCTTTTCGCCTGTCCACTCTCACGCAAAAATGCGCGGCCGCCCTGCTGACGCTGGCTGCCGCTTCGGCGCCCTTGCATCTGAACGCCCAGGGCAAGGCACCTGCCGTGAACATCTCCGATGGCGTGGTCAAGATGGGCCTGCTGCTGGACATGAACAGCTTGTACGAGGACGTGGCGGGCATGGGCACGGTTACTGCCGTCAAGATGGCCATCGAGGATTTCGGTGGCAAGGTGCATGGCATGCCCATTGAACTGGTTTATGCCGATCACCAGAACAAGGCAGACCTGGCCGGCACCAAGGCCCGCGAATGGTTTGACACCCAGAAAGTGGACATGATCGGCGATGTGGCAGCCTCGGCCACAGCACTCTCTGCGGCTGAAGTGGCCAAGCAGAAAAACAAGGTCATCATCATGAGTGGCCCGGGCACCTCGCGCCTGACCAACGAGAACTGCTCCCCTGTCAGCGTGCATTACACCTGGGACACCTATGCCTTGTCTGCTGTGACAGGCCGTGGTGTGGTCAAAGGCGGTGGCGACAGCTGGTTCTTCATCACAGCGGATTACGCCTTTGGACATTCACTGGAAAAGGATGCTTCCGACATCATCAAGTCCGAGGGCGGCAAGATCGTTGGCTCGGTCAAGCATCCTTTGAACAGCCAGGACTTCTCCTCTTTCATGTTGCAGGCACAAGCCTCCAAGGCCAAAGTGGTGGGCCTGGCCAATGCGGGTGGCGACACCATCAACGCCATCAAGTCGGCCAACGAATTCGGCTTGACCAAGAACCAGAAGCTGGCCGGTCTGCTGGTGTTCATCAACGATGTGCACGCGCTCACCTTGAACGTCACCAAGGGCATGCAGCTGACCGAAGCGTTCTATTGGGACATGAACGACGAGACGCGCAAGTTCTCCCGCCGCTTCTTCGAGCGCATGAAGAAAATGCCCAACATGTTGCAGTCGGGCTCTTATTCATCCACCCTGCACTATCTGAACGCTGTGAAAGCCACGGGCACGGACGACACCGCCACGGTCATGGCCTGGATGAAATCCAACCCCATCAACGACATGTTCGTGAAGAACGGCCGCATCCGCGAGGATGGCCGCATGATGCGCGAGATGTACCTGTTTGAGGTGAAGGATCCGTCTGAATCCAAGTACCCCTGGGATTACTACAAACTCAAGGCCACGATTCCTGCCGAACAGGCGTTCATGCCCGCTTCCAAGAGTGTCTGTCCTCTGCTCAAAAAATAACAAGCAACGCCCTTCGGGGCGTTTTTTGATGCGCTGAACCGCCCATGCTGTTTCCACTCACGCCCGAAGAACAGAGCTTTCGTGACGAAGTTCGTGGCTTTCTTCAACAAGCCTTGACACCCGAGTTGCGCATTGCCGGACGCCGCAACTCGGGCATTTTCACAGACTACCCAGCTGGCAACGATTGGCACCGCGTACTGGCGGACAAGGGCTGGAGCGTGCCGCAATGGCCTGTGGCCCACGGCGGGACTGGCTGGACGCCCATGCAGCGCTATCTTTTCGAAAGCGAGCTGGCTGCAGCCGATGCACCGGCGCGCGCCCCGATGGGGCCGGGCATGGTGGCTCCTGTGCTCATGGCCTATGGCACGCCCGAGCAGCAGCAACGCTGGTTGCCCGGCATCCGCCTGGGCCTGGACTACTGGTGCCAAGGCTATTCAGAGCCTGGCTCTGGCTCGGATCTGGCATCACTGGGCTGTCAGGCTGTGCGTGATGGCATGCACTATGTGCTGAACGGCTCCAAAATCTGGACCACCCACGCGCACCATGCCAACATGATGTTCTGCCTGGTCCGAACGCAGCGTGAAGGCAAGCCGCAAAGTGGCATCAGTTTTCTGTGTTTCTCCATGCAGCTGTCCGGGATCACCGTACGCCCTATTCCCAGCATCTCCGGCGACCACGAACTGAACCAGGTCTTTTTTGACGATGTGCGGGTGCCCGTGGATGGCTTGATCGGCGAAGAAAACCAGGGATGGGAAATCGCCAAGTACCTGCTGCAGCACGAACGGGGGGGCACCTGGGCCCCAAGACTCCGAGCCCGTTGGCGGCGCTTGCAGGAGGCCTTGTTGCAAGCCTTCCCACTGGCGCAGCGCCAGGACCCCGAATACAGCGACCTGCGTCTGAAGCTGACCGAAGCATGGGCGCGCATCGACGCTTTGCAGGCGCTGGAGATGCAGGCCTTGCGAGCTCAAATGCGTGACGAGCCCATGGGCATCCGACCGTCCATGGGCAAAGTGCTGGCGACCGAACTCAAGCAGCACCTCACCGAATTGCACGTCCAGATCATGGGTGAAGATGTGTTGTCACGTCCGTCCATGCAAGAGGCCGCAGACCACGTCTTGCCCTTGTCGGAGGACGCTGTTTTTGCGATGTCCTCTTATTTGAACGACCGGGCTGCCTCGATTTATGGCGGTACCAATGAGGTGCAGCGCAACATCATTGCAGCCCAGTTGCTGAAAGGCTGAGCCATGACCGACTTTCTGAACGACACCGAGCAGGAAATCTGTCATGCGCTGACACGCTGGCTGAGAGACCATGTTGACCTGGCGCAGCAAGCGCGCATTGACCAGGAGCCCCACTCCGCGACAGCACGGGCCTTGTGGCCGCAAATGCTGCGCGATCTGGAGCTCTTGCACCTGGAGGGGGGGCTTCGGCTGCATCTGCGGATTCTGTGGGCTCTGGGGGGCTGGCTTTCGGCCGAGCCTTACCTGAGCGCCGGACTGGTGGCCCATACGGCGCTGGCGGCTGCAATTCCTGAACCCTCTGCGCAAACGCTGGCCGCCTGGCGCGCGGGGGATCTTCGACTGGCCTGGGCGCATGCCGAGACGGGGCATCGTCTGCTGCATCAGCCTTTGTGCACACAGTTGCACAAGGCGCCACAGGGCTGGCTGTTGCGAGGGCGAAAATCGCGCGTGTCGGGGGCCACACTGGCCACTCATTACCTGGTCAGCGCCCATTCGGAAGATACGGGCATGTGCTGGCTTTGGCTGGATGCACAGTCCCCGGGCATGTCGCGCCGTGACACCCCTGGGCTGGACGGACAGTTGCTCAGTGAGCTGGCGTTCGATGACGTCGCCATCCCCACCGGGGCGGTGCTTTGCCAGGGCGCTGCGGCCGAAGCCTTGCATGACCGGCTGCAAGCGCACGCCACCCTGGGTGTCTGCGCTGAAGCCATCGGACTGTTGCAACGCATGATGGACGACACGCTCATGCACCTGCGACAACGCCAACAATTCGGTCAACCGCTTGCGGGCTTCCAGGTGCTGCAACACCGGCTGGCCGACATGCACCTGGCGCTGGCGCAAGCGCAAGCCCTGACCTGGGCCGTGGCCGACACGTTTGAGCATCCCGACATGACAGCTGATGCACGAACATTGGGTGTGTCATCCTGCAAAGTGGCTGTCGGCCAGGCCTTGCGCAGCATCGGCCAGGGGGCGGTTCAATTGCACGGGGCCATGGGTGTGACTGAAGAACTCTTTCTGGCCCGATGCTTTCGCCGCGCCACCCACATCCAGATGCTGCTGGGGGACCGTGACCAGCATTTGCGGCGCATGGACGCCTTGCTGTTTGCAGCATGAACACACCGACCGATGGTTGCCTGAAGGGACGTGTCTGCCTGGTGCTGGGGGCGGGATCGCTGGCGCCCGGTTGGGCCATCGGACAGGCCACAGCCGTGGCCTATGCCCGTGCAGGCGCGCAGGTGCTGGTGGGCGATCAGCAATGGGAAGCGGCGCAAGCCACGGTGGAAATCATTCGGCAAGAAGGCGGTCAGGCCGAGGCCTGTACCGTGAACGTCACCGATGAAGCCAGTGTGCAGAATGCAGTGGCGCAAACCGTGGCGCATTTTGGTGCCTTGCATGTGTTGCACAACAATGTGGGAATTGGCAAATCCGGTGACTCGGCCCATACCAGCGCTGCCGACTGGCAACGCATCAGCGATGCGAATCTGCTGGCCTTGCACCTGGCGTCCCAGGCCGCCATTCCAGCCATGCGGCACGCGGGCGGCGGTGTGATTCTGTGCACGTCCTCCATCGCTTCGCAGCGTTACGTCGGCATTCCTCATCTGGCCTATGGGGTCACCAAGGCCGCAGCCAATCATTTCTGCAAAATGATGGCCGTGGAATACGCACCCCAGCAGATTCGCGTCAATTCGCTGGTGGTGGGCCTGGTGGACACACCGCGCATTCGCACCACCATGATGGGCACTTATGGCCAGGACGAAGCCGCCATGGTGCAGCGACGCAACGCCCAAATTCCCCTGGGCCACATGGGCGATGCCTGGGATGTGGCCAATGCCGCAGTTTTTCTGGCTTCGGACCGTGCCCGTTTCATTACCGGCGCTGAACTGGTCATCGACGGTGGCATGAGTGCCACCGTGCGCGGTGGCTGAAGCCATGTCTTTCTTTTGATCGAACCTCCAAACATGATCCGACACCAACCCAAACTGGACGCCCTGCTTGCCGATGTCCGTTCCTTTGTGCGAACACAATGGCATCCGATTGAACACGAAGTGGAACAACGCAATGAAGTCCCGCAAGCCATGGTCGAGGTGTTGCGCCGCCGTGGTTATTTCGGCTGGAGCATTCCCGAAGCCTACGGGGGATTGGGGCTGACCACCGAGGAGTTGATCCTGGCGGCATTTGAGTTGTCACAGTCTTCCGTTGCGTTACGCGCCCGCGTGGGCACCAACACGGGCATCGGCTCGGAAGCGTTGGTGGCCGATGGCACCGAAGCACAAAAGCGCCGATGGTTGCCGGCAATGGCCCGTGGCGAGCTGACCGGATGCCTGGCCCTGACCGAGCCCGATGCGGGCTCCGAGGCCACCAATGTGCAGACCACGGCCCGCAGGGAGGGTGACACCTACGTGATTCACGGCCAGAAGTGCTACATCACCAATGCCCCCATTGCCGACCTGTTCACCGTGGTGGCGCGCACTGAGCCCGGCACGCAGGGCAGCCAGGGCTTGTCGGCTTTCATCGTGACGCGCGACACACCCGGTTTGCGCACAGGCACGCCCTATCAAAAGATGGGGCAAGCGGGTTCGCCGGTGTCGGATGTTTATTTTGACAATTGCCGAATTCCGGCTGACCATCTGATCGGCGGACAGGAAGGCGTGGGTTTCAAGACCATCATGAAAGTCCTGAACAAGCAACGCATGCACCTGGCGGCGCTGTGCACCGGCCCGGCCATCCGCATGCTTGATCTGGCCATTGCGCATACCCAGAAGCGGCAACAATTCGGACAAGCAGTGGCAAATTTTCAGCTGATGCAAGCCATGATTGCCGACAGTCGCACCGAAATTTTCGCGGCCCAGTCCATGATTCTGGAGGCGGCGCGCGCCCGTGATCGGGGCGAGGATGTGGCATTGTCTGCCTCCATGTGCAAATACTTCGCCTCCGAAATGTGTGGTCGCGTGGCCGATCGCTGCGTCCAAATGTTCGGCGGAGCTGGCTATGTCGCCGACTTCAGCCCCATTGAACGCTATTACCGCGATGTCCGCCTCTTCCGCTTGTACGAAGGCACAAGCCAGATTCATCAACTCAATATTGCCAAACTGGTGCTGCGCGATCACGCCAACTGAGCATCACGCATGTCTCACCTCGTCGAGAAGGACCTTTCCATGAACACCGCTCCCACTTTCACCTCACGTCTGCTGCTGGCCCTGGCGGGCATGGCCTTGACCACGGCAAGCCTGGCGGCAGACTACCCGACACAGGCGGTGCGCATCATCGTGCCTTTTCCGGCGGGTGGCAGCACCGATCTGGTGACCCGCGCGCTGGCCACCGAACTAGGGGCTGCGCTGAACCAGCCTGTTCTGGTGGAAAACAAAGCCGGCGCAGGCAGCCTGATCGGCTCCGAATTTGTCATCAAGGCACCTGCCGATGGCTATACCGTCCTGATGGCAGGTCTGACCAATGTGTTTCTGCCCCATGTGCATCAAAATCTGCGCTTTCATCCTCTGGATGACTTGCAAGGCGTGGGATTGGTGGCGGACTCTCCCAATGTACTGGCCGTCAATGCGAACACACCCTACAAAAAGCTTGAAGACCTGATCAAGGCCGACAAGCTCAAGCCAGGCAGCCTCTCGTTTGCATCCGCTGGCATGGCAACACCCTCTCACCTGGTGTGCGAAATGGTGAACCATCAAACCGGAAGCAAGCTCAGCCATGTTCCCTACAAAGGCAATGCGCCAGCGGTGTCCGACCTCATGGGGGGCCATATTCCAAGCATGTGCAACAACCTGGGCGGCACCTTGCCCTACATGAAGAGTGGCCAGATCCGCATTCTGGCGCAGACCGGCAAAACACGATCGGCGGCGGTGCCCGATGTCCCCACCTTTGGAGAACTGGGCATCTCGGGTCTTGACGCAGGTTTGTGGATGGGCCTGGCCGTTCCCAAGGCCACGCCCAAGGACGTGGTTCAAACCTTGAACCAGGCGCTGACCAAAGCCATGGCCACCGACAGTCTGAAAGACAAATTGGCCAAACTCGGGGTCACGCCGCTGAGCCCCAGCATGAATGCATTTGATGAGCGTGTGCGCCAGGACCGCAAGGCCTGGGACCCGATGCTGGGCACCCTGAAACTCCAAGCCCAGTGAGCCGGGCCGTGAACGATTTCCCGTTGCAAGGGGTGCGCATCCTGGACATGGCCACGGTGGTCGCTGCGCCGTTTTCAGCCACATTGTGCGGTGACATGGGTGCCGAAGTCGTCAAAATCGAATTGCCTCAAGGCGGCGATCCTTTGCGCACACTGGCACCTGTGCATGGACAGCACGCCCTGTTCTGGAAAGTGGGCAACCGTGGCAAGCAGGGCATCACCCTGGATGTGCGCAAGCCCAAAGGCCGCGAACTGTTTTTAAAGATGATCGGGCAATTTGATGTCCTGGTTGAAAACTTTCGAACGGGGACGCTGGACAGCTGGGGCCTGGATCTGGCCACCTTGCACCAGCACAATCCGCATTTGATTGTGTTGCGCCTGACAGGTTTCGGCCAGACCGGTCCTTATGCCCAGCGCCCGGGCTTCGCGCGTATTTTTGAGGCAATGAGCGGCCTGACCTACATCACCGGCGAGCCCGACCGTCCGCCCCAGCATGCCAACTATCCCCTGGGCGATGCGATTGCCGGTCTGTTTGGGGCGTTTGCCATTGCCACGGCCCTGGCAGAACGCAATGCCTTGCCCGCGCATGAACGCAAAGGCGCGGAAATCGATTTATCGGCCACCGAAGCCTTGTTTCGGCTACTGGACCCGCTGGCCGCAGAATCGCGCTTCCTGAAAACTGCGCGCGCCCGTGCCGGTTCCAGGGCTTCTTACACCGCGCCGTCCAATGTCTACCAGACAGCAGATGGCCACTGGATCACGGTGGTGGGCACAGGCAATCCCATTTTCACGCGACTGTGTCAGGCGATGGGGCGTCCCGACTTGCTCAAGGACCCGCGCTTCGTGAGCAACCTTGAACGCACCCGTCATTTGGAAGACCTGGATGCCATTCTCGCCGGGTGGTGCCGCAGCTTGCCCCTGGCATCGATTCAGCAAAAATTTGACGCCGCAGAGATGCCCTACAGCCAGGTGAACTCCGTGTCCGAGACCCTGGCCGATCCACACTTTCAGGCGCGCGGGGCAATGATCGAATTGCCGGACGCAGACCTGGGCAGTGTGCCTGCTCCCTGCATCGTGCCAAGGTTCGTGGGCCGCGAGCGCGCCGCGCCTGTCACCGGGCCTGCCACCGGTGAGCACAACCAGTCCTTTTACGCGTCGCTGGGTCTTTCGCCGCAGGCGCAGGCCCAGCTGCAGGCCGAAGGCGTCATCTGAGCAGGATCAGGCACAATGCCGTCTGTTTTCGAATGCCTGATGGAGTTTTCACATGTCTGATGCCGCCAACCGCCCCGCCCTGCCTGACCATCTGTCCATCGATCCACGCAGCCCTCATTACGTGGCCGAGGTGTTCGCGCACGATGTAGGCATCCAATTCAATGGCAAAGACCGCCACGACGTGGAGGAGTACTGCGTCAGCGAAGGCTGGATCAAGGTGCCCGCCGGCAAGACACTGGACCGCAAGGGGCATCCGCTGATGATCAAGCTCAAGGGCACCGTGCTGGCGTATTACCGCTGAAGCTTACGATGCCCTGGTTGGCGCAGGCGTCACGCTGGCCACGGGCTGTGTGTTTTCTCCCGTGTCCGTCCAGGCGGGCACGCGGCCCAGTGCCACGGCCTCTTCCCAGGCGAAATTCAGCTCAACCTTGATGCCATTGATGGGCTCGCGCATGAACAACTGGTACAAATTGGAGTTGTGGGCTTTGCGTTCGCTGAAGACCACACCGCGTTGCGTGAGCCGCTCCACAAATTCGGCCATGCCGTCGCAATTCAGGCAGATGTGATCGATGCGGCCCGAGCCCAGTGCACCTGCGGCCGCGTAATCCATGCCAGCCTGGTCGCTCGGCGTTTGCAGGTAGGTATCCTGGTGCGCAGAATGACGGGCCTTGCCGATGTGAATCACATCCTGCTCACCAATGTAGAGCCAATAGACCGGGAACCCGAAATCAGGATGATGACCGTTGCGAAAACCCAGGTTGTCGCAAAACCAGTCGCGTGTGCCTTCGGGATCGTGGGTCAGAATGAGAACATGCTCCAGAAATCGCAAACCCATGGTGGCTCCTTGAGATATTGACCATCACTCGGTCAGGGTGACTGTGCCGACAATGCGCTCGACACCATCGGCCGAGCCCTTGACCCACACATCGTAGACACGCGCGTCTTCGGCTCGCAGCCGTCCCCCACCGACGAGAGTGTCTTGCAAACGAACCGGTTTGACAAAACGGACATTGAGCTGGACACGAAGCACATCCTCCGGGGACAGGCTTTGCGCCAGCGCACGCCAGATGAGCCCGATGGACATGGTGCCGTGCGCAATCACGCCACCCATCGGTGTGCGGGCGGCAAATTCCGGATCAAGGTGAATCGGGTTGAAGTCTTGTGTGAGATGCGCATAAGCCTCGATGGCTGAGGCCGTCACGGTCAGGGTGGCAGGCTGAAGTTCAAAGGGTCTTTGTTGCATGGTGTGTCAAGCGGCCCAGATGAGGCTCATCTCGCCTGAAAAAAGCGGGCGTTGCGCGCGTCCTGTCGCAGCGACCTGGATGTCCACATAGCGGCGCTCCCGCCGGATTTCCTTGCGAACGCAGGTCACGGAGGTGGCGATGGTCTCGCCCACCTCCGGCATGGCATGCATTTGAAATTGCTGGCGCGCATGGACATTGCCAGGCGGTCGCGGGGTCACCACCGACAAATACGCTCGCATGGCCCAGGCCAAGGCCAGGCTTGGCAACGCGCCGGGATGGGGCTGCGCGTCGGGTGGCAGGCCAAAGATGTCACGCCAGGCCTGGTGCAGCGAATCATCGAGCACATCGACGTGCTGTCCCATGACAGCGCCGGGCTGAAAATCATCAAACAAAATGCGCGCGCTCATATGTCTCCTTGTTGCTTAGTCGGCATCGGCCAGGATCATGGCCGCGCCCTTTTCCGCCACCATCAGGGTTGGCGCATTCGAATTGCCCGAGGTTCCACTGGGCAGGACCGAGGCATCGACAACGCGAAGGCCCTGCATGCCGTGCACACGCAACTGTGGATCGACCACCGCAGCTTCGCCCTGCCCCATCTGGCAGGTGCCGACCAGGTGATAACCAGAGACGCCCTTGGCGCGCGCATAGACCAGCAGTTGCGCATCGGTCTGCATTTCTTCGCCAGGCATGGTCTCTTGTACGCACCAAGGTTTCAGCGCGGGCATGCTCAGGATTTTGCGTGCCAGACGCAATCCCGCCAACACCGCCTGCCGGTCTTCGCTCGCATGCAGGTAATTGGGTGTGATGGCCGGCGGCTGCGATGGATCGCGCGATTGCGCACGCACATGGCCACGGCTTTCCGGAAAAGAGTGGTAGACGGCAATCGTCATGCCACCTTGTCTTTCCAGGTCATACGTGCCGGGCTCAAAGCTGCCGGGTGCAAAACTCAGCACCACATCGGGATGTGCCAGATCAGGCGCGCTGCGGGCATAAGCCGCGCAAGTGCTCGCGCCCAGGGTCAACAGGCCTTTGCCGGTTGCCACGTAATGCAGCAACTCACGCACCAGAGACAAGCCATGGGTGCGCTCGTTCAAAGTCCGGATGCCCTGTACCCGTTGTGCGATGCGTACCGAGTAGTGGTCGCGCAGGTTGTCGCCCACACCCGGCAAGTCAACCTGGACAGGAATCTCCAGCCGCTCCAGCAAGGACGGCGCGCCAATGCCCGACAACTGCAACAGGTGAGGCGAACGAAGGGTGCCCATGGACACAATCACCTCGCGTCGCGCCTTCACCGAGAACCGCCCGCCCGGCCCCTTGAGGACTGCGCCAACGGCGCGCTGGCCTTCCAGCAACAGCTGCTCGGCCAGCGTGCCGGTCATCACGGTCAGGTTGCGGCGTCCCCTGGCTTGCCGCAGATAGGTCTGCGCCGGCCCACCCCGAAACCGGTTGAGCCGGTTCTGATGAAAGGCCGCAGCACCTTCACGCACCGGCCCATTGATGGAATCGTTGACGCGCAAACCAGCCTGCTGGCAAGCCTGCAGGAAGGCATCGCTCAGGCGATGCTGCTCCAGAAATGAAGACACGGGCAGTGGATTTTGAGGTGAATGGCCTTCCAGATTCTCGATCTGCTGGTAGTACGGCAGAACATCTTCAAATCCCCAGCCCTCACAGCCCTGCTGGACCCAGCGTGCATGCTCGGCTGGTGAGCTTCGGACGTAGAGCATGCCGTTGAGGGAGCCCGTTCCACCCAGCATCCGGCCCTGCGGATAGGCGATGGTGCGCCCCTGATTGTCGGGGTCGGGTTGCGAGCTGTAACGCCAACTGAGTTGTGGATGGTCAATCAGTTTGAGGTAGCCCGCTGGAATGTGAATGTAGGGTGATCGGTCGGGCGGACCTGCCTCAACCAGCAAGACCTTGTGCCGGCCATTGGCTGTCAGTCGGTGCGCCAACACACAACCCGCACTTCCGGCGCCCAGCACAATGTAATCAAAGACAGAGTCCATGTCTGTTTATAAAGTGGCTTCGCCACCTTCCACAATCACATTCTCGACAATCCCGCCTCCATGGCGTCGATGCGATGCCGCGCGGCTGTATTCTTCTGACTGGAAGCAGCTCACTGCGGCTTCCATGGAGGGAAATTCCAGCACCACAAAGCGGTGAAATGTCTCGGGCCCCTCCATGATCTGGTAGCGGCCGCCACGCGCCAGAACCTTGGCACCGTATTTGGCAATGATGGCGGGCACCTGATCGGTGTAGCGCTTGTAAGCCACGGGGTCGTTGACGATGCAACGGGAAATCCAGTAAGCAGGCATGGGAGGCTTTCAGGGGTTGGTTTATAAAAGCGCGCCGCGGGCGCTGATCGGCCAGATGTCCTCGACGAGGCCATCACGAATGCAGATCAATTCATCGTACAGGTTCACGGTCGGATCGCAATGCCCCGGCACCAGCATCAGGCTGTCGCCGAGCTGAAGCGGCGACGATGGCGCCACTTGCAACACGCCATGCTCGTCAGAAGCCTTCAGAAATGTCAGGTCCGGGCGCTGCCAGACCACAGGCATGCCACTGTCCACGCTGGAGGCTTTGAGACCGGCATCCAGCACCGCGCGCGCAGCCGTGGGATGACTCATGACCGTGGTTTTCACAAACAGGGCATGCTCGAACTGCAGGTCTTGCGCGTCCAGCTGGTTGTCGCTGTAGTCGCGGTCCATGAACACATAAGAGCCCGCCTGAACCTCATTGAACACACCGGAGTCGCGCTCGTGCAGAAAGGTGCCGGTACCGGCGCCGGTGATGCGCTCGCAGGCGATGCCTTGCCCCTGCAAGGCATCACGCAATTGCCGCGCTGTCGCACTGGCTTGCGCAATGGCCTGGCGCCGCTCATCCGGCAGGCGCATGTGCTGCGCCCCGCCGTGGTAGCAATGCAAGCCGGCAAAGCGCAGAAACGGGCTGGCCACAATTTCCCGTGCCAGTTGCACGCAGGCCTCGCCCGGCTCAGCCCCGCAGCGGTTCGCCCCCACATTGACCTCGACATACACATCCAGCGACACCTGCGATTGCGCAGCCTGGGCACGCAGCAGCGCCAGTTGCTGCGGATGATCGATCAGGACGCCCATGCGGGCCTGGGCTGCCAGATCAAACAGTCGGGCCACTTTTGCTGCTGACATGAGCTGGTTGGTGACCAGCACATCCTGCAAGCCCGCCGCCACAAAAACGGCGGCCTCGCTGACTTTTTGACAACACACGCCCACCGCGCCCATGGCCACCTGGCGTCTGGCAATCTCGGGGCACTTGTGGCTTTTGGCATGGGCGCGCAAACGGATGCCGCGCAGCGCCAAGGCATCTGCCATGCGTTTCAGATTGCGCTCAAACGCATTCAACTCCAGCACCAGGGCTGGTGTGTCGATGGACGAGACGGGGTCGCCAACGTGTGCGGCATGCCATGGGCTCATGGTGTCAACAGGACGCGCCTGCTCCTCTTTGTTTGCGGCATCATAGCGCCCACAGTATGATTTCGCTGATGCGGCCGTTACGACTCCTTTCCCTCCTTCTTTGGCTTGTCACCCTGAGCCTTGGGGGACGTGCTGAAGACATGATCCATCACGGCCCTGTGCTGGACATTCAGGTGCAGCGTGGCAATGACAGCCTGTCCATTTTTCAGGTGCCGCGCTTGCGCAAAGGCGACCGTGTCCGGGTCATGCCTGACCTGTCCTCGCTGTCCAAGGGGGATTGGGTGTTGCTGCTGGCGCGCATCTCTCCTTCTGGCAATCAGGTGGAAACCTTTGGTTACGACCTGGACAAATTGACGGCCCCCGTCAGCCTGGAGATCAGCTCGGACGAGCAGGTGCCTGTGATCATGCTGGCACCGCAGTTGCGCAATCTGTTTGGTCTCTACACCAGCTTTTCCGAATCTGCAGACCTGCTCAAACAAGCTTTGGCCTCGGATCCCCAGCGTTTTTATGATTTGCAAAAGCTTGACCAGATCAACCAGGCGATCACGGCGCTCAGCCAGGGCCTGGACCAGGTCGTGCTTAATCGCAGTCCAGAGCATGCGATTGCTGCAGCCAAGGCCCTGGCCATCAAGTTCGGCGTGCGCAATGTCGATGCGGAATGTTTCCGAAACAACACGGTCAACACCCAATGCGTTGCTGCGAACATCGTTGCCAACAAGGATTTTGTGCTGCCCTCCTCTTCGGACCTGGGCATGGTCATGGGGCAGAAAAAAGCCGCCGATCTGACCAGTTTTCTCACTGCAAACATCCGTGTGTTTTCCGAGGCAGGCGATTTTCTCACCCATAAATTTCGCGATCAGTACGACTTTGCCCCGACCTTTGGCCGACGCAAGGGCGACAGTTGGAAAACAGAACTGTATTCCCTGGCCCGTTTCAAGAATGGCAGCATCAAGACGGCCTATGTGTATGTTCCGGCCTGGTTCTCCGGCGCCGAGCCCCGCTTGAGCGTGGAGGATCATCCGCCTGCGTGTCTGCCCAGCGGCCGCCTGGAGGTCAAGGTGGCTGGCCGTTTGCCCATCGTGAACTACTGGCATGGCTGGGAATTGAGGCTTGTTCATCCGCAAACCCGGGAGACACTGGCCCAGATGGACAATGTGACTTTCTGGCCGGAACGCAGCGTGTTCGAGTTTGGCGAAGTGGTGCCCTTGCCCGCCGATGCGCCGCCTGTTCCCCAGGTCACGGGCTACCTCAGTGGCAAATTCGGTTTTGATGCGATGGACCTGCCTCCCTTTCGGGTGACGCTGCCTTTGCAGGCCGACGTCTCCAAGCTTGTTCAGGGACAGGCCAGCCTGATTGCAGGTGAGGCTGCCGAGTTGCACCTGGACGCGCCAGAGATGGCCTCTTGTGTCGAGCGCCTGAGTCTGGAACGCAACGGCGTCATCCTGGCTCAGAGTCAGGCCGACCAGCCTCTGACGCTCAAGCTCGACTTGTCTCGCATCGCACCGGGGGAAGCCACCCTCTGGATCGGGATGAAGCGCTCAGAGCCGCAATCCCTGCCCCTGACGATCATGCGCGCACGTGCCCATGTCACACGCATCGAACATGCCGAGCTCGATGAACACCTGAGCGTTCACGGAGAGCAGCTTGAACGGATTGAGCGCGTGCAAATCGGTGATTTGAGTTGTACGCCACACAGCCTCCAGGAAGAACGGCAAACGCCCGCGCAACACATGATGTTGAGTTGCCCGGCAGGTGTTCGCCTCAATGCACGCTTACCCGATGAAGCGATCGTGCACCACAAGGATGCGGAGCCACCCGCCTTCAAAGTCGGTTTGCGAAAGACGGCCGCCACGCCCCGCTTTCAAGTGGCTTCCAGTGCGCAGGCTTTGCTGGTGCGCCCTTCGCCCAAGGCGCTTCAGTGGGGTCTGATGCCCCACGAAATTTTCTTCTCCGAAGACTCTGGTTTGAGTCTGCTGCTTCAGGCCACCGAAGGCTACAGTCTGTCCCGCGGCAACTATGTTTTGCAATTGCGCTTCGTGGATGACCCCGTCACCGCGCAAACACCCATCAGCGCTCCCTTGATGGCAGATTTGCCGCATCAGGAGTTGCGCACTCGCGCCCCGCTGAGTTTCAAGGGTGTGGAATTGCCCAGCGTGATCAATCCTCTGGAGTTTCGGGTGCGCCACGAAGCCTCGGGTCTGCAAGGTCCATGGGTGCCATTGAATCGCGCCGTGTTGATGCTGCCGGATTTGCGCCAGGTGAGTTGTGCGCCGCAACCCGGCAAGTTGTGGGTGCATGGCACGCAATTGGACCTGATCGATGGTGCGTCCTGGGGACAGGACGCCGCACCACTGGATGCCCCGGCCCTGGAGCCTTGCCCGCAAGGGCTGTGTCTTCTGCTGCCAGAGCCATCCGACAAACGCAAGCTGTCGATTGCCTTGCACTGGGTGACCCAACGCAGCTTTGCGGTGGATCTGGGTGAATGGCCAAGTTGCCCACGCCCCTGAAGCGGGCGCAACGGTCAATCTTGTTGAAACAACGCGGTGTAATGCTTGAAAACGGCCGAGTCGTCCAGACGGCCCCAGCCACGGGCGCTGGCCCCCAGAAAATCCAGAAAGGCGGCCTGGGCAATGGGCGCCGGGAATTTCGCCTCACGGGCCGCATCTGCCACCAGGCCCAGATCCTTCACGAAAATGTCAACGGCCGAGGTCACATCGTCAAAGGCCTCATTGACCATTCGCGGACCACGGTCGCCCAGCATCCAGGAAGACGCCGCGCCGCTTTGAAGAATTTCCAGTGTCGTCGCCATGGGCAAGCCACTGCGATGGGCCAGAGCCAGGGCCTCGCCAGCCGCTGCCAGATGCACACCACAGAGCAGCTGGTTGATGACCTTCATCTGGCTGCCCATGCCAGGTTTGTCACCAAGCACAAACACACGCTTGCCAAAGGTTTCCAGAATCGGCTTGGCACGCGCGACATCCGCGGGCGCACCGGCGGTCATGATGGTCAGGGTACCGGCTTGCGCACCCACCTTGCCCCCTGTGACGGGCGCATCGACCAAGGCCAGGCCAGCCTGGGCCAGGCGCCGACCCAGGTCTTCCACATAACTGGGCGGCATGGTGCTGCAGGTGATCACGAGTGCGCCAGCTTTCAGGCTGCCGACGGCGCCTTGCTCCCCAAACAGAACCGCTTCTGTCTGGACATCGTTGACGACAAATGAAATCAGCACATCGACGGCGCTGGCGTCGGCCTTCAAGCTTTTGCCCGGCTTGCCACCTTGCGTTGCCAGCCAGCTCAGCGCTTCAGGATTGACATCGAAGCCAATGACCTGATAGCCCTTTTGCAAAAGGTTGACAGCAACACCGCGACCCATGGCGCCCAGGCCAACCAGGCCCACAGTGGGTTGATTTGTAGAAGAATTCATCCGGTTTACATTCTCAAAGTCAAGGCCGGCACAAAGCTGTACAGCATCAGAATGCCAATGGCCACCGCATAGAAAGGAATCAGTTCCATCACCACATGCCCCATCTTCACCTTGGCGATGGAGCTGGTGATGAACAAGGTGGTGCCCACGGGCGGGTGGTACAAACCAATGGACAGATTGATGATCATCATGATGCCCAGTTGCACCGTGTCCATGCCAATGGCCGATGCCAGAGGCACAAACATGGGCGTGAGCAGCAGCACGGCCGCAGGCAGGTCGATGAACATGCCAATCGCCAGCATGATCACATTCATGGACAAAATGATCATCCAGGGCTGGCCCAGGGTGTTCTTGGCAAACTCCACGAAAGCGGCGGGCAGCTGTTCGAACGTCAGAACCCAGCCAATGACGCTGGAGGCCATGATGATCAGCATCACCACCGCTGTGGCCAGGCCTGCATCGATGATGGCATGGCGCAGGCGCGGCATGTCCAGATCATGGTAGATCGCGACCGACACGATCAGCGCGTACAGGGTGGACATCACACTCACTTCGGTCGGCGTGGCAATGCCAAAGCGCAGGAAGATGATGATGAGGATGGGCAACAACAGGGCCGGCAGCGCGTAGTAGGTGGATTGGCGCAGCTGGGTCCAGTTGAAAGGCGTGTTGTCGCGTGGAAAACCGCGGCGACGCCCCTGCACGTAGCACACGGCCATGAAGCCGATGCACATCAGAATGCCGGGCAGGATGCCGGCCACGAACAACGCCCCAATCGATGCGCTGGACACCAGCGCATAAATGATCATGGGAATGGACGGTGGAATCAGGATGTCAATGGTGGCAGCGGCAGCGAGTGTGCCCGCGGCAAAAGCCGGGGGATAGCCCAATTTCTTGAGCCAGGGAATGAGCAGCGAGCCGATCGCTGATGCATCGGCCACGGCCGAACCCGAAACACCACCAAAGATGGTCGATGACAGCACTCCCACCTGCGCCGGTCCGCCATGAAAGCGGCCCATCATCTGGGTCAGCATGTCGATCAGATGCTGTCCCAGTTTGCCACCCACCATGAGCGAGCCTGTCAGCATGAAAAAAGGAATCGCCACCAGTGGGAAGCTCTGGGTCTGGGTCACCAGCTGTTGAACGATGAAATCAACGCCCAGACGGTCGGACGGCAGCAAACCGATTTCCGACGCCACGATGAGCGAATGCGCAATCGGCATGCCGATCAGGGCGAGCAGCACGAAGCAGCAAAAAATAAGAATGGAGAGCATGAGTTGCCCCTTTCAGTGAGCCAGCGATGCAGGGCTCGCCCAGGCCCGCAGGGCCTGGGTGAACGAGGTCAGCATCAATGCCGTGAAGCCCAGCAACATGCAGCCGTAGGTGACCGATGTCGGCACCCCCAGAACATGGCTGTGCTCGGTGTGCACGATGGGCATGAGCGTCCATGTGCCCCAGGTCAGGAAGCCGTAACCGACAAAGAGAAGCGCGGCGTTGAACAGCACAAAAAATCGACGCACGGCTGGCGGAAATTTTTCGGTGAGCCAAACGATGCTGATGTGGGTCCCATGCTGCGCAGCCAGGACCACACCGGCCATCACCATCCAGGGGAAGACCAGTTCAGGCACTTCCCCAGCCCATTGCATGCTGGTTCCGCCGATGTACCGAAGGGCCACGTTGACCGAGAGGACAACGAACAAGAACACCATGGTGATGTACAGGATCCAGCGACAAACCGACTGGACAGCGCCATCGATCCCATTGCAGCAACGCTTCATTCCTGGGGACACGATCGATCTCCCGACTTAGTTGGCGCGTGCGGCGGCCACCACTTTGCGAACGAAGTCGCCTTGCGGTCCGGCAGTCCACTTGCTCACCACCGATTCCGTGGCCTTGACGAATGGTGCCAGGTCAGGACGGTTGATCTGGATGCCCTTGGCCTTGAGTTCGCCTTCCAGTTTCTGATCCGATTCAAGAGAAGCCTTGCGGTTGAACTGGGTTGCCTCAGCAGCGGCTTCGTGGAAGATCTTGCGATCGGCCTCGGACAAGCGGTCGTAGCTGCGCTTGGACATCACAAAGGGCGTCATCTCATATTTGTGCGAGGTGTAGGAAATGTATTTCTGCACTTCATACAGCTTGGACGACCAAATGTTCATCAGGGGGTTTTCCTGACCATCAACCACGCCCTGCTGCAAAGCCACATACAGCTCGGAGAATTTGATCTGCTGTGCATCCGCGCCAAGGGCTTGCATGATGTCAATGGTGGTGGCATCCGGCGGTGTGCGCAGTTTCAGCCCCTTGAGGTCAGCGGGGGTGTTGATCGGACGGGTTTTGTTGGAGATATGGCGGATGCCGTTGTCCCAGTAACCCAGCACCACCATGCCCTTGGCTTCGGTGTGCTTGGCCAGTTCCTGACCCACGGGGCCGTCCAGCACTTTCCAGGCTGCTTGCAAGGTCGGGAACAGGAAAGGCATGCCAAATGCTGCGTACTCGGGCACCACAGTGGAGATCGATCCTTGCGAGTTGGCGGCCAGGTCCACCGCGCCCGTGCGCAGCGAGGTCAGGATGGGCACGTCATCGCCAAGTTGGGCTGCCGGGGCCACTTGAATGTCAATGCGGCCATTGGTCTTGGCCTTGACGATTTCAGAAAACTTGACCGAAGCCTCGTGCTTTGGATTGCCAACAGCGGCGTTGTGGCCCAAGGTCATCTTGGTCTGGGCGCTCACGGCCATGGCGCACACGCTGAGCGCGGCAATGGCAATTTTTTGATAAATGCGTTTCACAATGGTCTCCTAGGTTGTTATGGAAGCGAGGGGGAAATTGGTCAGAGCCAGGACTTCAGGGAAGCCACGATGGCCTCGGTGGAAATGCCATAGCGGTCATGCAGTGTGGGCAAGGCGCCCGCATCCAGGAAGGCATCCGGCAAGGCAATCTGATGGAAGGCCGGGGCCACGCGATTGCGCAGCAACAGGCTGGCGACAGCTTCGCCAAGGCCGCCAATCGCCGCGTGGTTTTCGGCCACCACAACCAGACGTCCGCTGACGCGGGCTTCGCGCAGAATGGTTTCTTCGTCCAGCGGCTTGATGGTCGGCACGTGCAGCACGGCCACATCGGCCGAACCACCTTCCATGGCCTTGGCTGCCTCAAGCGCACGCATGGTCAGCAGACCGCTGGAGATGATCAGTACATCGCGGCCACCGCGCAACAGCTTGGCCTTGCCCAATTCGAATTGGTAGTTGTATTCGTCCAGAACCAGGGGCACCTGTCCGCGCAGCAGACGCATGTACACCGGGCCCTGGTGAGCGGCCACGGCAGGCACGGCCTGTTCGATGTCCAGCGCATCGCAGGGATCGATCACGGTCAGGTTGGGAATGCCACGCATCATGGCCAGGTCTTCGGTGGCCTGATGACTGGGGCCATAGCCAGTGGTCAAACCTGGCAAGGCACAGGCAATCTTGACGTTCAGGTTTTCTTCACAGATCACCTGGTGGATGAAGTCGTAGGCCCGGCGCGTGGCAAAGACAGCGTAAGTCGTGGCAAAAGGCGTGAAGCCTTCCTTGGCCATGCCACCGGCTGCCGCCATCAGCAACTGCTCGGCCATGCCCATCTGAAAGAAACGCTCCGGGTAAGCCTGTGCAAACAAATGCAGATCGGTGTACTTGGACAAATCAGCGGTCAGGCCAACAATGTCCGTGCGTTCCTTGGCCAACGACACCAGGGCCTTGCCGAAGGGGGCGGCCTGAGTGCGCTGTCCTTCGCCCGCGATCGAGGCGATCATGGCCGAGGTGGTCAGCCGTTTCTTGGGGGTCACTGCGGTGTTCATGCGTGCTCCTTGTTGGCGGCATCCAGAATCTCAAGGGCCTTGGCCCATTCGGGGGGATCGACCCGGATGAAATGGTTCTTTTCGCGTGCCTCCAGGAAAGGCACACCCTTGCCCATCAAGGTGTCAATCAGCAGCACGCGGGGCTTGGCATCGGTCAAGCCGCGTGCGGCGTCAAATGCGCTCACAACAGCGGCCATGTCGTTGCCGTTGACGCGCTGCACATGCCAGCCAAAGGCGGCCCACTTGTCGGCCAGCGGTTCAAAGCCCAGCACTTCGCCCGAGCGCCCATCGGCCTGCTGGTTGTTGATGTCAACCAGGCAAATCAAATTGCCCAGGCCATGGTGCGCTGCCGACATCGCGGCTTCCCAGGTGGAACCTTCGTCCAGTTCCCCATCGGACATGGAGTTGTAGACAAAGGCGGGATTGTTTTTCAGGCGCAGGCCCAAGGCCATGCCCACGGCAATCGGCAATCCCTGCCCCAGCGAGCCACCAGAGATTTCCATCCCCGGGGTGTAGGTGGCCATGCCAGACATCGGCAAGCGGCTGTCGTCGCTGCCATAGGTTTCCAATTCACTTTCCGGCAAAACACCGGCTTCGATCAGTGCGGCGTAATGGGCGATGGCGTAATGGCCGTGCGACAGTAAAAACCGATCGCGGCCTTCCCAGTGCGGGTCTTCGGGGCGCAGGTTCATGGCGTGGCAGTAAACCACAGCCAGCACGTCGGCATAGCCCAGTGCCTGTCCGATATAGCCCTGGCCTTGCACTTCGCCCATGCGCAGGGCGAAACGGCGAATGCGGTATGCGTGACCCAGCAGCGCGTGATGCACGGCCGCAGGCGTGTCCTTCGTTTTCAATTGTGTCTCCTCAGTGGCGACGGTTTGACCGTTCTGTGATGCAGGCAACACCTGCAATGGGGCGCAGTCTAAAGGCGCTTTTGAATGATTTCAAATGAAGTTTTCAGTAGAATTGGTGAATTTAATTCATCATTCACCATGCGCAGACTGCCCCCACTGAAAGCCATCATGGCCTTTGAAGCCGCCGCCCGCCATGGGTCTTTTGGTGCAGCCGCTCTCGAATTGAACCTCACACCTTCGGCCATCAGCCACCAGATTCGTGCCCTGGAAGACAGCCTGGGCATTTCGCTGTTTCACCGTGTGGGCCGGGTGGTGGAGTTGACGGATGTGGGCCGTCGCTATGCAGAGTCGGTCACCGAAGGCATCTCCGTGATCGCCGCAGGCACGCGAAGCATCGAGCGCACCGGCAAAAGCGACATTCTCACGATTCACACCGTGCCCAGCTTTGGCACACAGTGGCTGATGCGCCGCCTGTCCCGCTTCAGCGCACAGTTTCCCGATGTCGATGTGCGCTTGAACGCCTCTGTCTCGCCCGTCAATCTGCTGGGTGAAGAAGCCGACTTCTCCATTCGCTATGGGCCCATCTTTCCGGATGCAGGTGTGGAAATCACACCTTTGCCGGCCGAAACCATTGTGGTGTTGTGCGCGCCGCAATTGGCGGAAAAGCGCTCACTGCGCAAAGCGATCGATCTCAATCAGCAAACCCTGATCCATTCCGAAGTCAACCTCTACACCTGGCGTGACTGGCAGCGCGACCATCCTGGCACCTCCCTCAAATTGGACCGGGGCCCACGTTTTGACCGTTCCTTCATGGCCATCAGTGCCGCCATGGATGGCACAGGCGTGGGGCTGGAAAGCCGCCTGCTGGTGGAACGCGAGCTGGACGAGGGGCGACTGCTTCTGCCTTTTGGCGAGGAAGGCCCCAGCATGGTCTGTCACCATCTTTGCTTTCTGAAAGCAAAAGCCCATTTACCCAAAATGACTGCCTTTCGGGATTGGCTGTTTGACCAACTGGCCTCATCGAGCAGCTAGGACTCATTGGGCTTGGTGTAGCCACTTCAGAAATTGCACCACTTCGGGCCGTGCGGCATTACGCTGCGGATAAACCGCAAAATGGGCTTGCAAGGACACAGCGGATGTTGTGCCCAGCACGGGGACCAACAGCTTTTTTTTCAGATAGGACTCGGCCAGCAGGCTGCTCTCCAGCGCCACGCCAATGCCCTGGGCCGCTGCATCCAGCGACATCATGGCCCGATCAAAACTCAGCTCGAAGCGTGCAGGCCGCAGCTCGCTGCCCCTGGCCTCGAACCAGTCGGCCCACTGCACCCTGTTCACCGTCGATTGGATCAAGGGTACGGTCAGCAAGTCTTCCTTGCGACGGATGCGATGGTTTTTCAAAAACTCGGGACTGGCCAACGGCTGGATGCGTTCCACGGCCATGGGCTCGATTTCCACGTGCTGCCAGTTGGGCACGCCATAACGGATGTCGATGTCCACCATGCCGAGTTGAAAATCGGAATGCGTCGGCGAGGCGGATACGAACAAGGAAATCTGCGGGTGCTTTTTCGCGAAGGCGCTGATACGTGGCATCAGCCACAGGCTGGCAAAACTGGGACTGGCATGGACATACAAATGGTTGCCTGTACTGTGGCGCACGTCTTGTGTCGCGGCCGTCAAGGCGGCCAGGGCGCCTGAAACGCGCCGCACATAGGCCTCGCCGGCAGGCGTGGTTGCCACGCCTTTGGTAGAGCGCTCCAGCAATTTGGTGCCCAGCAGGCTTTCCAGCTTGGCGATCTGATGGCTCACCGCAGAAGGGGTGAGGTGCAATTCGGAGGCGGCCAGTTGAAAGCTTTGGCGACGCACGATGGCTTCAAATGCCAGCAGGGAGGAGAGAGGCGGAATCATGGTTATTGCTTCGTGCAAGTGGATGAATAATTTTCATCTGAAGCTGACATTTTATCGTTTGCCTTCATTCAATTCGGGATCGACAATCCTCTGGTTTTAAACATCCAACACAGAGGAGAACACAGATGTTGCTGAAAGACAAAGTTGCCGTGGTCACCGGCGGTGCCGGCGTGAATGGCCTGGGATTTGCCACTGCCAAGATGATGGCCGAACAAGGTGCGCGCGTCGTGATCCTGGACCTGGCAGCCGCCAACCCGCAGGCAGCAGCAGCCCGTTTGGGCGCGCAGCACATCGGCCTGGTGGCCGACGTCACCGACAAGGCGTCCTGTGTGGCCGCTGTGGCGGAAATTCAAAAGGCAGCAGGACGCGTCGATGTGCTGGTGAACAATGCAGGCATCACCCAACCTCGCAAGACGCTGGACATCTCCGGCGACGACTACGATGCTGTGCTCGATGTCAGCCTGCGCGGCACACTCTATGCATCGCAAGCGGTGCTGCCTTTGATGCTGGCCCAGAAAAGCGGCGCCATTGTCTGCGTCTCTTCCGTGTCGGCACAGCGTGGCGGCGGCATCCTGGGTGGACCTCACTATTCGGCGGCCAAGGGTGGCGTTCTGGGACTGGCCAAAGCCATGGCACGCGAGTACGGCGGTGACAACATCCGCGTGAACTGCGTGACCCCTGGCCTGATCGCCACGGACATCAACAAGGGCAAGATTCCCGAAGACAAGCGCCAGGCCATCCTGGACGGCATTCCTCTGGGTCGCATCGGAGAGCCCAATGATGTGGCGGGTTGCATCGTGTTTCTGGCCAGTGACCTGTCCAAGTACTGCACAGGCATTGTGGTCGATGTCAACGGCGGCATGCTGATTCACTAAGCATCGGCCATGGCACCTCATCCCCTTCAGGACCTCGCGCACGCCATCCGTTTCCTTTCCGTCGATGCCATTGTGCAAGCCACGGAAGGTCACCAGGGCGTGCCCCTGGGCATGGCTGAAATTGCGACCAGCCTGTATGCACAGCATCTCAAGTTCAATCCAGCCGACCCCACGTGGTGGGACCGCGACCGCGTGGTTCTGTCCAATGGCCATGGCTCGATGCTGTTGTACGCCTTGCTGTACCTGACGGGGTATGAGGCCATCAGCCTCGAACAGATTCAACGCTTTCGCGAGTTTGGATCACATTGCGAAGGCCATCCGGAATTCAACCCCGCGCATGGCATCGAGGTCACGACGGGCCCGCTGGGTCAGGGCATTGCCAACGCGTTTGGCATGGCGGTGGCTGAAGCCTATCTGAATGCACGCTTCGGCTCCGGCTTGGTGAACCACCGGACCTACGCCTTTGTGGGCGATGGCTGTCTGCAAGAAGGCATTGGTCAGGAGATGATTTCCCTGGCAGGCCACCTTCGACTCAACAAACTCATTTTGCTGTGGGATGACAACCGCATCACCGACGATGGCAGCACCGAGTTGTCCATCAGCGAGGATGTTGCCGCCCGCTTTCGCGTGGCGGACTGGCATGTGCTGGAGGTCGATGGCCATGACCTGGATGCCGTGCACCAGGCTTTGTCAGCAGCCCAAAGCGCCGACCGCCCTACCCTGATCGCCTGTCGCACCATCATTGCCAAAGGCCTGGCACGCTTGCAAGGCCAGCGTGGTGGTCACAGCGCACGCCTCTATCCCGACGATGCGCAAGGCATGCGAACCTTGCTGAACTGGCCGCATCAACCGTTTGAAATTCCAGCATCGATCCTGCAGGCCTGGCGTGCCGTGGGTCGCCAAAGCCAGACCGAACACCAGGCCTGGCAGGCGCGATTGCAGGCCATGCCGGCGCCCGACCGGGCCGAATTTGAGCGCACGATGCGAGGCGAATTGCCTGACAACTGGCAAGACGTTCTGCAGGATTACAAGCGCCAGGCCTCCAAGGCGACCGAGGCATTGGGTGGCATCAACCTCTCGGCCGAGATCAATGACTTGCTCACCGATGTGCTGCCCGAACGCATGATTGGCTGTGCCGATCTGGAAGCCCCCACCGGTCACAAGCGTCGCCTGAAAGCCTTCACCGCCAATGACCGCTCTGGCGCTTATGTGCATTGCGGCGTGCGAGAGCATGTCATGGGTGCCATGGCCAACGGCATGGCTGCCCACGGCGGTGTTCTTCCCTTGACTGTCACCTATCTGGCTTTCTCTGACTACGAGCGCCCAGCCATGCGCATGGCGGCCCTCATGGGCTTGCCCGTGAAATTCGTCTTCAGCCACGATTCGATCGGTATCGGCAAAAATGGCCCAACCCATCAGCCCGTGGAAATTCTCGCCTCCTTGCGGGCCATGCCCAACATGCAGGTCATGCGTCCGGCCGATGCCGTCGAGGCGGCGGAGTGCTGGCAACTGGCGCTGGCCCATCGCAGCGGCCCAACCTCTCTGATTTTTGCCCGACAGGCGCTGCCCTTGATGCGCACGCAACACCATGATGACAATTTATCTGCGCGTGGTGCCTATGTGTTGCATGAGGGCTCGCACGGTCCTCGCCGCGTCACGTTGCTGGCCACGGGCTCCGAAGTGGGCCTGGCTGTGACAGCGCGGGCACAACTGGAGCAACAAGGCATCTCTACCGCCGTGGTGTCCATGCCGTGCTGGGAATTGTTCGAACAGCAAGATGCCGCCTACCGTCGCAGCGTGCTGATGCCTGGCTCGGTGCGTGTTGGCATTGAAGCTGCCACGCGTTTCGGTTGGGACCGCTATCTGGGGGATACCGGTCGCTTTGTCGGCATGACAGGTTTTGGCGCTTCGGGTCCAGCCAACACCCTGTACGAGCACTTCGGCATCACGCCCCAAGCCCTGGTGCGCGAAGCCTTGCAGGGCCTGTCGCAGGCTTAAGCCACTTCAAAAAAGCGCATCACCACCTTGTCGGGGTGACGCGCACCCGAGCCGACGAACAAGCGTTCGCAGATCCAGGACAAGGAAGGACTGGCTGTCTCAAAACTGGGCGAGCACCGAAAGTAGACCGAGGCCGGGTCTACCGGTTCACCGCGCACGATCCTGGCCATCACCTCGGGCGCTGCGGTTCGTACGGCACGATTGGTCACGAAGACCAGGTCACCGCCATCGGTTTCTATCACATAGCGCGCATCCAGTTCGGCCATGGATGGCCCCAGCAGCAACTGAAAATCGGCGCCTCCTGGCAGCACCCGTGCACGCCAACCTTCACCTTCCACACTGCCACCTAAAATGGGGATGACGCGCCGAACGCCGTGATGCGTTGCCCCCACCTCTTGTGGCTTGTCCACCTGCACGGACAGGTCGGCAAAAAATTTCAAGTGCGGTGTCGGCAATGCATTCATGTGGGCGCTCCTCCATCAACAAGGAACGGATATTACCTTGACCACGCGCACTTCCCTGCCCTTGCTGTGTGTCCCTGGCCTGATGTGCAATGCCATGGTCTGGGACCCGGTGTTGCCCAGACTGGCCAGCGTTTGCCAGGCCACTGTCTGCGAGCAAGGTGATGCGGACAGCTTGACAGGCCTGGCGCAACAGCTGCTGGCACAGGCACCCGCACACATGTTGCTGGCAGGTCACTCCATGGGGGCCCGCATCGTGCTGGAGGCCGTGCGGCTGGCGCCTCAGCGCATTCACGGTGTGGCCTTGCTGGACACCGGCTATTTGCCGCGCCTGTCTGGGGCTGCCGGTGAAGAAGAAACGCAGAAGCGTTTCGGACTGCTGCGCGTGGCGCAAATGCAAGGCGTGCGCGCCATGGCTCAGAATTGGGTCCAGGGCATGGTTCATCCACGCCGATTGGGTGATACCGAGCTGATCGAACGTATTGTGACCATGTTCGAAACGCGCAGCCCACAGGACTTTGAGCGACAGATCCAGGCCTTGCTGAATCGCCCCGACGCCCGTCCTGTGTTGCAAAACCTGCAGGTGCCCACGGCCCTGATCTGTGGCCGTCAGGACGCCTGGTCTCCTCCCGCCCAACACGAGGCCATGCACCACATGGTTCCAGGCAGCACGCTGACCCTGATCGACGATGCCGGCCACATGGCGCCCATGGAACAGCCCGATGCGGTGACACAAGCACTCAGTCACTGGCTTGACACCTGCCCAGGCGCGCGAGCCTGATCTTCTTATGATGCCCGAACTGCTTTTCGGAGAATTTCCATGGGCCTGATCCTGAAACACACCATCACTTCGGCCGCTGCCTGGCGCGGCAGCGAGATGGCGGGCGACACTTCCTGGCTTCACCATCTGTCTCCTGAAGCCATTGCCTGCATTGACCAGGCACTGGCTGGCTTGCGCGCCAAAGGCCTGGCTTTTCCCCATTTCAGCCGCGATGATTTTCCTCTGCCGGCATTGGCCGATGATTTGGCGGCCTATGCCGACGCGCTTGAAAACGGTCGCGGTTTTCTGGTGCTGCGCGGTCTTCCAGTGGCGCGTTACAGCGAGGCGGAGATTCAAGCGCTGTATTACGGCATTGGCCTGAATCTGGGAACGCCCGTGCGTCAAAACCCCCGGGGCGACTTGCTGGGCAGTGTGATGAACGTGGGCGATGTCAACGACAAGAAGACGCGCGTCTACGAAACCAATCTGTACCTGCCCTACCACTCGGACCCCTCGGACGTGGTGGGCTTGCTGTGCCTGCGCCAGGCCAAGGCTGGCGGTCTGAGCAGCCTGGTGAGTGTGGCGGCCATTTACAACGAAATCCTGGCACACCATCCCGAATTTCTGGGGCTTTATTACCGGCCCATGTACTTTGCGCATTTGTGCGAAGACCAGCCCAGCCTGTCACCGATTTTCAGTTATCACCAGGGCAAACTCAGCTGCCGATACCTTCGCCAGTACCTGGAGTTGGGCCATGAGATCCGGCAGCAGCCACTTTCCAGGGTTGAATTCGAGGCGCTGGACTTGTTCGATGCCATCATGCACGACCCCAAGATGCGGCTGGACATGATGCTGCAGCCTGGCGACCTTCAATTTGCCAACAACTACGCCGTGTTGCATTCCCGCACCGCTTTCCAGGACCACGATGATCCGGCCGCCCATCGCAAAATGCTGCGTTTGTGGGTCAAGATGCCCAATGCCAGGACATTGGCGCCCGAGTTCCCTGGTCGCAACGGTTTCCCGGAACCCGCAACGCCTTGAAGAAACTTATTCCAGGCGAATGCCTGACTTGCTCAGGAATTGCTGCCAGAACGGGTATTCGGAACGGATGAAGCCCGCCAGCTCGGGACCCGACAGCGGCATCGGCTCCAGCTCCATATCCTGCATCTTTTTACGCATGTCGGGTTGCGCAATCACCTTGGCCAACTCCGCGCCCAAGCGATCGATGATGGGCTGAGGTGTTCCCATGGGCGCCATGAGGGCCCACCACACGCCCAGATTCACCCCCGGCAAACCGGACTCCTGCAAGGTCGGGGTATCGGGCAGGACTTGCAAACGTTTCTCCCCAGTCACCACCAGCGGCCGCAACTTGCCACCGCGGATGAGTGACAACACCGCCGGCGGGGTGTCGGTGCTGAACAGAATTTCGCCTCGCGCCACATCGGTGAGCGATTGGCCGCTGCCTTTGTAAGGCACATGGTTGGACGCCAGGTTCAGCCTCTTGACCAGCACTTCACTGGTCAAATGGCCAATCGTGCCCACACCTGCGCTGGAAAAACTGCTGTTCCGGTCCCGGCCTCGCGCGACCAGTTCCTGCAGGTTTTGCGGTGCGTCGGGCTGGACGCCCGTCACGACGACCATCGGTGTGCGGGCCACGCCGCCAATGGGTAACAAGTCCTTGTCCACCCGGTACGAGGGCGCACTGCTCAGCAAGGGGGATGTGATCAGGGTGGCATTGGTGCCGAGGGTCAGGGTGTAGCCATCCGGTGCGGCTTTCACCACCGATTGTGTGCCGATGGTGCCGCCTGCCCCTGCACGGTTTTCCACAGCAATGGCCACCCCCATCTGATCGGCCAGCTTGCTGGCGATGATGCGGCCCAGGATGTCACTGCCGGTGCCCGGCGCAAATGCCACCACCAGCTTGATCGGTGCCGAAGGATAGGTTTGCGCAGACACCACGCCAGTAGCCACGAGCAGCAAGGCGGCCGCACCACGCAAAAAAGAAGAAGGCAGTTTGATCATGACAAAAATCCAAGGAGTGAAGGAGCTGTGGGCGTTGTCTCAGCGAAAGAAAGCCAGAAACTCGTCCAGCGTTTCCTGCGGTGCTTGCTCGGTGGGATAGTGGCCGCAAGGCAAGGCTTTCATGCGGACAATGTTGGCGCAATATTGCGGCCACTCGGTCAAGGGATTCTGGTACTGCGATGTGTGACTTTTTTCGCCCCACAGGATCAAGGCGGGCACCGTGATCTTGCGTCCCGCCTCAAAATCTTCCGTGTCCATCTGGAGGTCCAGTGTGGCAGCCGCGCGGTAGTCTTCGCAGACAGCATGGATGTTCTCTGGTGTGCACACGCGGATGTACTCCAGAATTTCTTCCTCGGTGAATCCGCCCTTGCCTGGACCTTGCTTCATCAGTTTGTTGCGAATGTAGTATTCCTCGTTGTTGCGCAACAGCGTTTCCGGGAACCCCTTGGGTTGCGCCATGAACCACCAGTGGTACAGGTCCAGCGCCATCTGTGGCGCAATTTCCCGGAACACGCTGTGGGTTGGCAGGATGTCCAGAAACGCCACTTTGCGCACCACTTCGGGATGGTCCATGGCCATGCGGAACGATGTGCGCGCGCCACGGTCGTGCCCCGCCAGGGCGAATTGTGAAAACCCCAAGGCCTGCATCACCTCAACCTGGTCTTGCGCCATGCGCCGGAAGGTGTAGTTGGCGTGATCTGGCCGTCCCTCGGGTTTGGAACTGTCGCCATAACCGCGCAAGTCCGTGGTCACCACGGTGAAATGCTCCGCCAGGCGCGGCGCGATGCGGTCCCAACTCATCTGAGTCAGCGGGTTGCCATGCAGCAAGAGCAAAGGTGGGCCTTCCCCACGAACGCGCCCAACGATTTTCACCTCGGGGTCGGAAGTTTGAATTTGAAACGAATGGATGGCGTTGGCCATGGTCAGGGGCGGTCAGAACAGTGATGCCGTGACGATAGCGCGCCCGGGTTCAGATCACAATCGCGATTATCATAATTGATTGTTCTGTATTTCAAAACAATCACCTGTGGACATTCACTACAAACAGCTCCAGACCTTTTTGCAGGTGGCGCAAACAGGCAGTTTCCGCTCTGCGTCCGCGCAGATCCATCGTTCGTTTTCTGTCGTCAGTACCCAGATCAGGCAATTGGAAGATCAGTTGGGCGTCAGCTTGTTCCAGCGCACCACGCGCAGCGTCAAATTGACCGTGGCTGGGGAACTGCTGCGCAAAGCAGCGCTCAATGGTTTTCGTGAAATCGAGGCGGGATTGCAGGAAATCCAGGAAATACAAGACCTGCGAAAAGGCCGGATCGCCGTGGCCTCCTCGCCCATCATGGCCGGCACCTTGCTGCCCCCCTTGCTGGCCGCATTTGAGGCACATTACCCGTCCATTCGCATCCTCGTGCGTGAGTTGACACCTGCCCAGATCTACCAAAGCGTTCGTCAGGGCGAGTCGGACTTTGGCATTGGCCCGGCCCACGATGAAGACACAGGCTTTTCATTTGAGCCCATCCTGAGTGAGGAAGTGATGGCCCTGGTGCCGCGGAAATTCAAATCCGGCACCGCCCAGACCATCACGCTGAGAGAGTTGTCGCGCATGCCTGTGCTGCAATTGAGCCAAGCCACGGCCTTGCGCGCTGTGCTCGATCAGGCGGTGAAAAAGGTGGGTATCGTCCTGGAGCCCAAGTACGAATGCTCACAGGCACAAACCTTGATTGCCATGGCCCACGCCGAGTTGGGCGCAGCCATATTGCCTCAGTCCATTTTGGCCACCCAGCAGGCTGCGCATGTGCAGGCCCTGCGCATCACCGCACCCCGCCTGAAGCGCGAAATCGGACTGATCACGCTGACAGACAGGCCATTGCGACCAGCGGCCGCCCGCCTGAGCGAATTGGCACGCAGCCATTTCATGAAGAAACCCATGACAAAAATCGTGCGCAAACAAGGAACCCGTCCATAATTGTCCCCGACACACGGAAAATTTCTATGCCAACGCAGACGATTCATTGGGAGCGGGACGACACCAGTCGCATCCCCTTTTCTGTCTACACCCAGGAAGCGCTTCACCGCAAAGAGCTGGAGCGTTTCTTCTACAACAACCATTGGTCCTATGTCGGCCTGGAAGCCGAGATTCCACAACCCGGCGACTTCAAGCGCACGGTGATCGGAGAACGCTCCGTCATCATGACGCGAAGTGAGGATGGGCAGATCCATGTTGTCGAGAATGTCTGCGCCCACCGAGGCATGGCGTTCTGTCGTGAGCGACATGGCAACCGCAAGGAACTCGTGTGCCCTTACCATCAGTGGAGCTACGCGCTGGACGGCAAGCTGCAAGGCGTGCCCTTCCGCCGGGGTGTTCGTCAGGACGGCAAGGTTCAGGGCGGTATGCCTGCTGATTTCGACCCCAAGGCGCATGGCCTGACATCCCTGAAAGTGGCCACGCGCGGTGGCGTGGTGTTTGCATCGTTCGACCATGGCGTCGAATCGCTTGAGGATTACATGGGCCCCACGATCACGGCCTATTTTGATCGCCTCTTCAATGGCCGCAAGCTCGTCCTCCTGGGCTACAACCGGCAACGCATCCCTGGCAACTGGAAATTGATGCAGGAAAACATCAAGGATCCCTACCACCCGGGCTTGCTGCACACCTGGTTTGTCACCTTCGGGTTATGGCGCGCTGACAACAAATCCGAGTTGCGCATGGATGCGCACCATCGGCATGCCGCCATGATTTCCACACGCGGAACCGCGGGCCAGGCCACCGGAGACAAGGCCCATGTCACTCAGGTGAGCAGCTTCAAGGAAAGCATGACCCTGAACGATCCCAGCATTCTGGACATCGTGCCCGAGCCCTGGTGGAATGGGCCCACGGCCGTGATGATGACGCTGTTTCCAAGCGTGATCTTTCAACAGCAGGTCAACAGCGTCTCCACCCGCCACATTCAGCCCGATGGTCATGGCGCCTTTGATTTTGTCTGGACACATTTCGGTTTCGAGGACGATACGCCAGAGATGCAGGCACGCCGCCTGCGGCAGGCCAATCTTTTCGGGCCTGCTGGTTTCGTATCGGCAGACGATGGCGAAGTGATTGAGTTTTCACAGCAAGCCTTTGAAACCAAACCCACACACAGGACGCTTGCGGAACTCGGCGGACGCGACGTGGGTGAAACCGATCACATGGTGACCGAAACCCTGATTCGGGGCATGTACGCCTACTGGCGCAAGGTCATGGAGGCCTGATGATGGTGGATATGCAAACCTGGTTTGGCATTCAGCAGCTATACACCGACTACGCCGCTGCGGTGGACAGTGGCCAATGGGACCTGTGGCCTGAATTTTTTACCGAGCAATGTGTTTACAAATTGCAGCCTCGCGAAAACCACGATCGCGGTCTTCCGCTGGCCACACTGTTCCTGACCAGCAAAGCCATGCTCAAGGACCGTGTCTATGGCATCAGCGAAACCATCTACCACGACCCGTATTACCAGCGTCACGTGGTCGGTGCGCCCATGGTCAGAAAAGTGGCAAATGACAAAATCCACAGCGAGGCCAATTACGCGGTTTTCCGCACAAAATTCGACCAACCTTCCACTGTGTTCAATGTGGGCCGCTACATTGACACCATTGTCCGCACAGATGAGGGCTTCAAGTTCCAGGAGCGTCTCTGCGTGTTTGACAGCGAAATGATCCCCAACTCTGTGATTTACCCCATCTGATATGAGCAACTGGACCGACGTGGCCGCTGAGGCCGACCTGTTTGAAGGCGCAGGCATCGCCGTCACCCCCGAAGGACATGACATCGCGCTGTTCAAGCTGGAGGATGGCGTGTATGCCATCGACAATCAGTGCAGCCATGGCAATGCCAAGCTCTGCGATGGCTTCGTGGAAGGCCAGTATGTGGAATGCCCTTTTCACCAGGCATTGTTCAATCTGCACGATGGCACGGTGGGCTGCGGACCTGCAACCGAGCCTGTGAAATCCTGGCCCGTCAAAATCGAGCAGGGCCGGGTCTTCCTGAACCTGGCAGCCTGAGCGACGGCAGGAGGCGTCCATGTTTGAACGATTCACTGAAAAACGCTCACTGCACGTGGTGCGCCAGACCGCCCGGCGACTGATGGGCGCCCAAGGCGAGTCGAACGCGCAAAGCATGGCCGCCAAGCTGATCGAGCACTACGACAAACTGAGTGCGCCACTGCGTCACGAATTCTTCGACTTTCTGGCTCAGGAGTTCAATCCCGATCCGCTACAGGTCAAGGCTGCGGCAGACGCATACCATGCAGCGCCGACCGCAGACAATCTGATACGACTGTTCCATGTGGTCGAGCCTGATCGGCAAGAGCTGCTGCGTCGCATCAACCGCGCACCCCAAGGCACATCGGCCATCATTGAAATGCGCAAGAGTCTGCTCGCGCAACTGGGTGCACACCCCCGTTGGTCGGCAATTGATGCCGACATGCATCACTTGCTGAGTTCCTGGTTCAATCCCGGCTTTCTGGAGTTGCATGAAATCACCTGGGACTCCCCCGCCCAGTTGCTGGAAAAAATCATTCAGCACGAATCGGTTCATGCCATCGATGGCTGGGATGATCTGCGCCGGCGCCTGCAACCTGATCGTCGTTGCTATGCGTTCTTTCATCGGCAATTGCCCAATGAGCCCCTCATTTTTGTGGAAGTGGCGCTGCTGCCTGGCATCGCCACCGATGTGGGCGCATTGATCGACAAGAAATCGGCCGTAGGCGCTCCCAAGTCGTTCAAGACCGCGATCTTCTACTCCATCAGCAATTGCCAGCCAGGGCTCAGAGGCGTTTCTCTGGGCAACTTCCTGATCAAGCGGGTGGCTCAAAAGCTGATTGAAGACATTCCGTCGCTCAAGCAATTTTCAACGCTCTCCCCTATTCCAGGTTTCACGCATTGGCTGGAGCAAGGTGCGTTGCTGCCCAGTTTCGATGCGACCCCGACACAGCTCAAACGTTTCGATGCAGCCATCACCGCCGTAGGGCTGGGGGGACGCAAGTGGGCCGAACGCCTCAAGGAAGGCTGGCAACCGGGCAACTGTTCAGTGGATGAAAAGCAAGCCTTGCAGCGCTTGTGCGCCATCTATTTGATGCACTACACACATGAAAAGCGCGGTGATGCTGTCGCCAAATTTCACCTCACCAATGGTGCCACTCTGCACCAGTTGAATTGGGCTGCCGATCATTCCAGAAAGGGCCTGCAGCAATCCGCAGGCCTGATGGTCAACTATCTTTACGAGCTGGACAAAGTGGAAGCACAGCACGAAGCCTTCAGCAAGGGGCAGATTGCGACCTCGCGCAGCGTCAGTACCCTCGCGCAGTGAACCACCACTTTTTCTGTTGAATGTCAGGACGAACATGACACTGCACAACCCTTCCTCACGTGTGGCTCTGGTCACAGGCGGTGCCAAAGGCATTGGCGCCGAAGTTTGCCGCAGCCTGTGCGCACGTGGCTTCAAGGTATGGGTCGCCGATCTGGACTTGCCGCAGGCACAGTCCCTGGCCACTGAGTTGCGACAGGATGGCGGACGGGCCGAGGCCATTGCGCTGGACGTGGCACAGCCAGATTCTGTCGAAGCTGCATTTGCACATGTGGACGCACACGATCAGCGTTGCGATGTGCTGGTCAACTCGGCGGGCATTGCCAAGGTGTTTCCGCATACCGAGCAGTTCAGGGCTGAATATGCCAAAGCCATTCCGATGGCACGCTACGGCAACACACAGGAAATTGCTGCTGCCGTGATGTACTTGTGTTCTGAAGAAGCCAGCTACACCACCGGTGTGGCCTTGCCAGTGGATGGCGGTTTTTTGGCCTCAGGAGCGCGCGGCTTGTGACGCGTCTGCTGCCCGCAAGCGCTTAAAGGCTCTGTTGCGCGATCGCTGTCAAAACGGCATCCAGACGTTCCACCATAAAATCGGCATGCGTCTGCTCAAGCACCAGCGGGGGGCGAATCTTGAGCACATGCGCTTGCGGTCCCGTTGCACTCAGCAGCACCTGACGCTGGCGCAAACCATTCACCACTTTGGCAGCCAGTTCTGTGGCGGGCGTGGCCGTCTGCGGGTCCGTGACCAGTGACAGGCCAATGAACAGGCCGGCACCGCGAACCTCGCCGACCTGAGGATGGCGCTGCCGCAACCCTTCCAGGCGATCACGCAAGTAGCGTCCCACGTTCAAGGCATTGGCTTGCAGCCTGTTTTTCGTCAACACATCCAGCACCGCGCTGGCTGCCGCCATCGAAACCGGATTACCGCCAAACGTGTTGAAATAGCGACCGGTATTGCCAAACGCGCGCATGACCTCGGGCTTGACCGCAATCCCTGCCACAGGATGCCCATTGCCCATCGGTTTGCCCATGGTCACCACGTCAGGCACCACACCATGGCGCATAAAACCCCAGAAAGCCTCGCCAGTTCGTCCAAAGCCCGGTTGAACTTCGTCGGCAATGAACACCCCGCCTGCCGCTTGAATGACTTGCACCGCTTCTTGCAAAAAACCATTCGGTGCTGTGAAGACGCCATCGCTGGAGAACACCGTGTCCACCAGCAAGGCGGCGGGCTGGATGCCATGGGCTTGCAAATCAGCAATGGCGGCACGCACGCCGTCGGCGAATCGCTGGCCGGTTTGCGCATCTCCCCCTGTGGGGGCCGGCACCCGTCGCACATGTTTGCCCAACGCAACCATCGGGCCCAGAGAAGGCGATGCACAGGCCAGGGCTGATGTGACACCGTGGTACGCGAAATCCGTCACGATCAAGCCAGTACCGCCGGTGTGTGCCGTGGCAATGCGCATGGCCAGGTCATTGGCCTCGCTGCCCGTACAGGTGAAAGTGGCGTGCCCCAGTTCAGCGGGCAGCGTTGCCAGCAAACGCTCCGCATACGACAGGATGCCTTCATGCAAGTAGCGGGTATGCGTGTTCAGCGTGGCCGCCTGGCGTGCAATCGCCTCAACCACCTGCGGATGACTGTGGCCGACACAGGCCACATTGTTGTAAGCATCCAACCAGGGCGTGCCTGCTGCATCGTAGAGCCACACGCCCTCGCCGCGCACAGGTTGAAATGGCTCGTCATAAAACAGTCGGTACGATGGTCCAAGCAGGCGCGCACGTCGCTCAAGTTGCCGGGCCAGAGAGGTGTCAGTCATGCGTATCCTTGGAAACACGGCAAGCCGCGTGCACTGCGGCCTGAACCTGATCGGCTTGCAAATCGGCGCAGGCGGCAAGTCGCGCCCAGGAAACAGCATTGTTGCGCATCAGATAGGCCGCGTTTTCCGGTTGCCGGGCCGCCCGCCAGCCACTGATGGCCACCACCATTGCCAGGCGGGCGCGGACCAGATCAAGCAGGACAGCGGTTTCGTCCGAGGTCAAGGGCGACTTGGCGTGGTAGTCGGCTGCGAATGTGGCCATCGTCATCAGCGGGTCCGTCTCCTGATCGAGATGGTAGGACGCTGCCACGGCCACGTCGTTGACCAATGGCGCATGCACCATGTCACCGAAATCCAGGATACCGCTGACTTGCGTGACGTCGCCTGGTGCCACCAGCAGGTTGTAGAGATTGAAATCGTTGTGAATGGGCTGCCTTCTCAGGTTGGGCAGCTGCGGCTTGGCGCGTCGTTCAAATCCGTCCAGTGCGGCCTCGGCCAGTGCACGACGCTGGCGATCGGGCACATGCTGCAGCAAGGGCCTGACGCGTTCTGCACGCTGAATATCCCAAGGCAATTCTTGCTGTGCAGCAGGATGAACCAGGCCTGACAATGCCTGATCCATTCTGGCCAGCATGCGTGCAACGCTGCGCCGCTGAGGCCCCGAACGGGGTGACTGCGGCATGGGCAAGCCCTCCAGGTAGCTGAACAGGCGCGCGACACGGGACCGACCCTGTGCGTCCGATACCGTCACGGCATGCCGCCCCTGTTGATCAGGTACCAGACGCTGCACGGGCAACGCAGAATCCGAAACCGCCATGTGCAGTAAGGCCTGTGTCTGAAAATCCGTGACCACGAGGGGCTCATCGGGATGCGACAACTTGAACATGCAACGCCTGCCACCGTGCGAGGGGGTGAACAGAAAGTTGGCATCACGCTCTCCACTGAGGGGTTCAAGCTGTCCCGACAGGCCATAGAGGCGATGCAGCAAGTCGATGGCCCAATCCGTGCTTACAGGCGCAGGCTGTGCGGTCAGAACGGCCGCTTCTGGCAAGGCCTCGCGAATGGTCGCATCCAGCGCCTCGGCTTGCATCACGCCGCGCTTTCAAATCCAGTCAGTGCGCTGACCAGGTTGACCCCGAGTTCCTCGGAAAGATAACCGCCCTCCTGTACCAGAACGGTTGGCAACCCCAGTCTGGCGATCTCGGCCAGGATGCGGCCAAAGCCAGAGGTGCTCACGCCCAGGGCCTGGTAAGGATCATGTTCGTGCGCATCCAGGCCCAAAGCCACCACCAGCGCACCCGGTGCATAGGCCCGCACCATGGCATGAGCGGAGGACAAGGCAACCAGGTATGCCTCGTCGCGCGTGCCACGTGGCAAAGGCAGGTTCATGTTGTAGCCCAGGCCATCGCCCTCCCCGACTTCGTGGGCATGGCCGGTGAAGAATGGCGTACAGAAATGCGGGTCACCATGCAACGATACTGTCAGTACATCTTTGCGCCGCCAGAAAATACCTTGCGTGCCATTGCCGTGATGAACATCGATGTCCAGAATGGCGACTCGGTCGAAGCGGCTGCGCAAATGCTGAGCGGCGATGGCCGCATTGTTCAAATAAGTAAAACCATTGGCGCGGTCGGCGTAGGCATGGTGTCCGGGTGGTCGACACAATGCATATGTGGCTCGCTCACCATCCAGCACCAGTTGTGCCGCATGCGTGGCCACATGGGCCGACCAGGTGGCCGCATGCCAGGTGTGTTGCCCGATGGCGCAGGCCATATCACCCATGTGGTAACCGGCCTGCCCGACCAAACTTTCCGGGTAGGTAAAGGGTTGCCCAGGAAAAGGGTGCACATTGGGCATCACCTCATCCGAAGCACCGTCCAGTTGTTGCCAGCGCTCCCAGCATGTTTCCAGAAAGCGCAGGTACTGCGGTGTGTGGATGGCAGCACGCGGTCCCGGACCAAAGTCCTGCGGCGACACCTTCTGGTGGCCCGCCTTGAGCGCGGCCTCCAGCAAAATTGTGCCGCGTTCAGGCTGCTCGTTGCTTCGTTTCATGCGACCACGCACGATGAATTGCTGCGGATCATGGCCAAGGTGCTGGTCGCTGTAAATGACTTTCACGCCCGGTCCTCAATCAAAATATGCAGCGGTCGATGCGGGTGCCAGACGCTGCAACATGGATCGCCATTCACGTGCGTACGGATCGGTCGGCTTGGCGGCGAGCCGATTGGTGTCACCACCTTCGTATTGGCGCGCGGTGAGTTCACACACCGCATCGGGCACCGGATGAATGGCCTGACCTGTGCCCTGGATCGCCACCTGCACCCGACAGGCGCGCTCCAGGTTGTGCATGAGGATGAAAGCTTCAGCCACGCTGCGTCCCAGGGTCACCAGACCGTGGTTGCGCAAAATCAGCGCACGTGCCGTGGGTCCCAGGTCGGCGACCAGGCGTTCGCGCTCGTCAAGGTTCAAGGCAATGCCTTCAAAGTCGTGGTATTTGACGCGCTCATAGAACTGCAACGACCACTGGTTGCAAGGTTGCAGGCCACAAGCCAGGGAGGACACCGCGACACCGGCCACTGTGTGGGTATGCAGCACGCAGACCGCATCATGGCGTGCGGCATGCACAGCACTGTGGATGGTGAAACCCGCCGGATTGACATCGTAGGCACTGGGTTCCATCACCTGCCCCTGGAGATCGATCTTCACCAGCGATGACGCGGTGATGTCGCGAAACAACATGCCAAAAGGGTTGATCAGGAATTGATCGGTGGTGCCAGGCACACGCGCTGAGATGTGCGTGTAAATGCTGTCGTCCATGCCGTACAAGGCCACTAGGCGGTATGCCGCTGCCAGGTCCTGTCGCATTTGCCGCTCCGCCTCAGACCACGAAGAAGATGCGCTCGTTGGCGCGTGCGCTCCAGGATTGGCCACTTGCATGATGTCTCTCGCATGGTTTTTGAAACAAGGTGTGACACATGTTAACGGATTCGCACGCGACTGCTGTCGCGAAGTGACTGCATGAAAGTCTGTTGCGTACACTCTCGTGCATGCAAACACCGACCGGATCACTTTGAAAATGACAGACCTGATTGCCTTGCTTCGAACCTTGGTTGGCGAAAGCCATGTTCTGACCGACAGCCTGGATGTTGCGCCCTTTGTGGAGGACTGGCGCGGGCGCTACCGTGGTGAGGCGCTTGCCGTGGTCCAGCCGTCCACCACAGAGGAGGTCGCGGCCGTCGTCAAGGCCTGCGCGAAAGCCGGCGTCAAAATCGTTCCACAAGGTGGCCATACCAGCATGGTGGGCGGTGCCACGCCTGTGGGCACGCGCAAGGACAACGGTACGGCCCCGGTGGTGTTGAGCCTTCGACGCATGAACCGGATTCTGGACATCGACCCTGTGGGCAACACCCTGGTGGCCCAGGCAGGATGCATTCTTCAAAACCTGCAGGAAGCAGCTGAGCAGCATGACCGTCTCTATGGTGTGACTTTTGGCGCGCAGGGCTCATGTCAGATCGGGGGAAATGTCTCGACCAACGCCGGGGGCACGGGCGTCCTGAAATACGGGAACACGCGTGAACAGATCCTGGGGCTGGAGGTGGTGCTGCCCGATGGCCGGATCTGGAATGGCCTGCGAACCTTGCGCAAGGACAACACAGGCTACAACCTCAAGCATTTGTTCATTGGCGGAGAGGGCACCTTGGGCATTGTCACGGCCGTGGCCGTGCGCTTGCATCCCAAACCGGCTGTCACCACCTCGGCCTGGCTGACCTTTGACAACGTGGAGAACGCGTTGTCGTGTCTGGCGCTTTTTCGATCGATGGCGGGCGACCGCATTGCAGGCTACGAACTTCTCAACCAGGCGCAGCTTCAGGCGGTGCTCACGCATTTCCCACAAGTGCGCCTGCCCACCGATGCACAAGCCCCTTATGCCGTTCTGGTGGAGTTGTCTGACACCTACGCCAAGGCTGACTTGCAAGGTCTTCTGGAGGACGCGCTCTCGCAATTGACTTCTCAAGGGCTGCTGCGCGATGCCGCGATTGCCGCCAATGAGGCCCAGCGGGCCGCCTTCTGGCACATCCGCCACAGCATCTCCGAATCCAACCGCAAGGCCGGCATGGGCCTGTCCACCGATGTGGCCGTTCCTGTGAAATCGCTTGCCGTGTTCATCGACGAAGCCAGTCGTGCCGTACAGGCACGCTGGCCCGAGGTGGTCATCGTGCTAGTCGCCCACATGGGGGATGGCAACGTCCATTTCATTCCACGTTTTTCGTTTGAACAATGGGCACGCATGCCTCACCCGTCTGAGGTTGCCGATGCCGTGCGAGCCGTTGTGCATGATGTGGCGGTCTCTTTGGGCGGCACCTTCAGCGCTGAGCACGGTGTGGGCCATGTGCTGATCGATGAGTTGGTGCGCTTGCGCCCGCCCCTGGAGCTGGAACTGATGCAGCGCATCCGACACGCACTGGACCCGGCTGCACAAATGAACCCTGGCAAGCTGCTTCACTCTTGAGGTGCCCTGAGTCATCACGCGGCCTTGACGCCGTTCAAAGCCGCATGGCTTTTGTCCAGTGCATTGCGCACCAATGACAGCGCCATGTTGGAAATCGGGTTGCCAGGCATCCCCTGTGCGTTGAAAAAATTCAAGGACATGCGGAAACCATGAAATACCAATGTCACTCAATTTACATCACATCGTGTCAGTCCATCACTAGGGTAAGTGTGGGGCTGTATTCTCAAGTCCTCATCAAGAGGAGCTGTCGCTATGTTTGAATTCTCCCCCGCTGTCGTGGCCTTGCGCCAACGTGTGATTGATTTCATGGAGGAGCACATCTACCCCAATGAAAAACGCTATTACCAGGAGGCCGAAACTTTGGGCCCCTGGGCGGTCTATCCGGTGGTGGAGACACTCAAACCCCTCGCGCGGGCCGCAGGCTTGTGGAACCTGTTCCTGCCCGCCTCTGCGCACGGCGCGGGTTTGACCAATTTTGAATACGCCACCTTGTGCGAGGTCATGGGGCGGTCACACCTGGCCCCGGAAGTCTTCAATTGCTCGGCACCCGACACCGGCAACATGGAGGTGTTGGAGCGTTACGGCACGGAGGAACACAAAGCACGCTGGCTCCAGCCCTTGTTGCGAGGCGAGATTCGTTCCTGCTTCGCCATGACCGAACCTCGCGTGGCCTCCAGCGACGCCACCAACATCGAGAGTTCGATCCGTCGCGATGGCGACGAATACGTCATCAACGGTCACAAGTGGTACACCACCAATGCCACCGACCCGCGTTGCAAGATTGCGATCTTCATGGGCAAAACCGATCCGGATCACCCCAACCGGCACCAACAGCAATCGATGATCCTGGTGCCCATGGATGCGCCCGGTGTGAAAGTCATCCGTCCGCTGGCGGTGTTCGGGTTTTATGGTGTCCCGGACCGTGCGTCCGAAGTTGTCTTTGAAAATGTCCGGGTGCCCGCCAGCAACTTGCTGCTGGGCGAAGGGCGTGGTTTTGAAATCGCCCAGGGCCGACTGGGCCCGGGGCGCATCCACCACTGCATGCGTTTGATTGGGCTGTCAGAGAGAGCGCTGGAGATCATGTGTGAGCGCGGCCTTGAGCGGGTTGCTTTTGGCAAACAAATCGTCAAGCACGATGTCTGGTCCGAGCGCATTGCCGAATCCCGCATCATGATTGACCAGGCCAGGCTGTTGACACTGCAAGCCGCCCACATGATGGACACCGTGGGCAACAAGGTCGCCAAGGCGCAGATTGCCATGATCAAGGTGGCGGCACCAGCCATGGCCTGCAAAGTGGTGGACTGGGCCATCCAGGCCTACGGTGGGGGTGGCACCAACAACGATGTCGGCCTGGCCAGTGCCTATGCAACGGCACGCTTGCTGCGACTGGCTGATGGGCCCGATGAAGTCCATCGCGCGCAGATTGCCAAGCTGGAACTGCGCAAGCACGAACTCAAGCAACGTCCCGCCACAGCCACGCAGCCGTGATGAACAGCACCAGCGTGGCCATTGTGCTGGCATAGGCCAGCGCCTCTGGTGGCGATACCTGCAGCGTTCCCAGCAGCCGCACGCCCAAGGGACCGGCAATTTGCCCGAGGGCAAAGCCCACGGTCATCCGGGACAACAAAGGCGTGGGATGGGTGGGCATTTTTTCGCGCGCCAGTTGCAAGCCCGCCATGGTGGCCACCATGAAAGTCCCCCCCACCAGAATTGCAGAGACGGCCAAGGCCCACAAACTCTGCTGAAGCAAGGGAATGCATGTCCCTACCCCCATGATGGCCTGGGCACATGCCCACACCTTGCGTCGTGGCCAGCTGCTCAGCCAGCGGGACACCATCGCCACGGACAAAGCGGCCGCAGCGCCAAAGATGGGCCATGTCAGACCAAAAATCAGCGGATCGTCCACCAGCGCGCGTGCCATGGTCGGCAAAAAAGTGGCGGGAACAATGTAGCCAAAGCCGAAAGCGCCATAGCAGATGATGAGACCTGTGGCGCGCGTGGCATGCGGCACTGTGCTGGCCACATTTGCAGCTGTGGCCGCGACTTGCTGTTCTGTCACAGAAGTTGCGGAAAGACGCCTCAATACCCACCAGGCCCCGCCCAAGGCAAGGCCGCCCAGTTCGATCCAAAGCCAGGCTGCTGATTGACGCCCGCCCAGCCAGGCCCACAGGCCGGTCAACGCAATGCCCGTTCCCACGCCGGTGTAAATCCATCCGCCCAGGGCGGTGGCCTGGCGACGTGCCAGCTCAGGCAGGCACCAGCTGCTGGCACACACCAGTACCCAGGCGCTGCCAACACCGGCTGTTGCTCGCAAAAGTCCTCCCAGCCAAGATCCGTCGGTTTGAATCGCTGCCATGCCCAGCGTGGAAATAACCACCGCCAGCAAGCCCCACTGCAAGCCCGTTCGGGGCCGACCCGCAAACCAGGCAGCACTCAGGGCCCCCAGCAGGTAGCCTGCGTAGTTGGCCGCCGCCCAGACAGCCCCCGTTCCTGCATCCAGCGTGCCATCACGCATCATCAGCGGCAGCAATGGCGTGAATGCAAATCTTCCAATCCCCATGGCCACGGCCAAGGCGATCAGTCCGCAGAGCACGACTTGTTGTGATGACTGAGAGCAGGTTTTGCTCATTTAGGTTTCAAACACGGCAAGCCATGGACTGAATCAGCCTCAGGCGGCAGGCGCAACAGACGCGCCCTGGATGCCATGCCGTTGCAGCGATTGCGCCACAAAACCATTGGCTTTCATCGTTTCAACATACTGGGCCAGATAGGCTGCGGCTTGCGTTCCGCGTGACTGGGGCAGGCCCATCGCCTGCTGAATCACCATGAAGCGCCCTGGCAACAGTCGGTGCCCCGGAAAACGGTGCAGGTCAGCTTGCAGTTGTTGCTTGACGCCAGCGGCCACGTCCAATTGTTGCGCCACAAACACATCCGCCACGGTTGGCGAGGTAGGCGCGCGCACGATCTGGGCGTGTTTTAACTCGCGGGTGAGAAACAAATCATAAGCACTGCCCTTGCCGACGGTGACGCGAATATCGGCATGGTCCACTTCCTCGTTGCGTTGAAGATGGGACGCGTCGGGGACCATATAAGCCCCCTCGATCAGCAGGTAAGGCGAGGTAAAGGAGATCCCCTCGCCTCGCAGCGGATCAATGGCAAAGAAACCAAGGTCAGCCTGCTGCGCTCGCACCGCTTCCACAGATTTGCCAGCTGCGTCAAACACAACCCACGCAACGTCAACGCCCAGTTGCGCCGCAAAGGCGCTGGCCAAGTCGATGGAAACGCCGGACAACACCCCTGTTTGCGGGTGTTGTTGCGCCAACAGAGGGTTGCCCAGGTTGATGGATGCACGAAGCTTGCCGCTCGGTGCAAAGGCCTGCCTGAGCGAATCGGTCATTTGATGAACCCGACCAGCCAAAGCGGAATGATGGGGAAGAACAGGAACAACAAGGTACGCAGAATGTCACTGGCCAAGAATGGCATCACCCCTTTGTAGCTCTCCGACATGGGAACACCATTCGACATGCTGTTGACCACGTACACATTGAGCCCCACTGGTGGAGCGACCAGGCCGAAGCCAACGGTCATGAGCACCATGATGCCAAACCAGATGGCCGTCATTTCCTTGGACATTCCAAAATCAAGCCCCATCACCATGGGGAAGAAAATCGGGATGGTGAGCAGCAGCATGGACATCTCGTCCATCACGGCGCCCAGAATCACGTAGAACACCAGGATGGCGCACACCACGGCCAGCGGTGACAGGCCCCAGCTGCCCACTTCGGCTGCCAGCTGCGCGGGAACCTGGGTCAGCGCCAGGGCCGAGTTCATGACATCAGCGCCAATGAAGATCAGGAAAATCATGGCGGAGCTGGTCGAGGTGGCCAGGAAGCATTCCACAAATTTCGAAAAGCTCATCTCACCTTTGACCAAGGCGGTGACCAGCACTGACGCCGCGCCCACGGCTGCGCCCTCGGTGGGTGTGAAGAAGCCACCATAGATGCCGCCAAAGACCAAGGCAAAAATGATGATGATGGGCAGCACGCCCAGAATCTTGCTGAACGTGAGTGGCGGCTTGTCTTGATCCACATCGGGGGCCTGTCCAGGCACAACGCGAACATAGATGGCCACCGCAATCATGTAGCCGCACAGCGCGATGATGCCGGGAATGACCGCCGCAGCAAACAGCTTGCTGATGTTCTGCTCTGTCAAAATGGCATAAATCACCAGAACCACGGACGGGGGCAATTGAATTCCCAGCGTTCCCCCGGCCGCGAGCGTGGCCGTGGCCAGGCGACCCGAATAGCCATGCTGGCGCATTTCTGGCAAGGCCACGCCCGAAATCGTTGCAGCCGTGGCCACGGACGAGCCGCTGATGGCACCAAAGGCGGCACAGGCCAGCAAGGAAGCCATCGCCAGGCCACCCTTGAAACCGCCCATCACGCTGGCTGCGAATTGAAACAGCGATTTGCTGATGCCACCCTTGGTCGCAAAATTGCCCATCAGGATGAACAAGGGAATCACGCTCAGGTCGTATCCCGCAAACCGGGCAAACGCCTGGGAGTTGATGAAGCTGGAATACGGGGCCCATCCTGCTTGCATGAGATAGCCCAGCGAGCCTGCGCAGAACATGCTGATGGCAATGGGCAAACGAAGCGCCATCATGACCAGCATGCTGCCGAAAATCAAAACGGTGAGTTCAATGGGTGTCATGTCAGGCCCCCTTCACATCAAATGCATCCAAACCCCTGACCGCCTGCAACACACCAATGCAGGCCGTCAATACAAAAGCAGGCACCATGCTGGCATACACATACCACTCCGGTATGCCCATGATCTGTGTTTCGGAATGCGCCTGAAACACATTCACACATCCGAGATAGGTACGCCAGGCCAGCAGCCCAAACACCGCAGCCAGCGCCAACGCGCCCAAACGGTCCAGCAGGGCATTGAGGCTTTCAGGACATTTGGCCGTGAAAAAGTCCACGATGATGTGGCCCTGCCGAATTTGCGACAAGGGCATGAACATCGCAATCGCCGCGCCTGTGCACATGGCCGTGATTTCAAAAGCGCCTGCCATGGAGTCACCGCCTGTGTTGCGCAACACCAGGTTGTAACAGGTCAAAACGGTGATCAAGGTCAGCAACAGGCCTGCAATCACCGAGCAGACCTTTGCCAGAAAAGTGATGAAATTCAATTGGAACTCCTGGTCAGTACAACCCACAGGCTGTATTCAGCCTCGTGTTGCAAGGTTTTCCATAATAACTTAATCGATGCCAGCCAAAATTGCGTCAATTGTAAAAATGACCCTTGCAGTCATTCACTCAACACCCAGCAGTTGCATCGCCTGCTTGTAAGAAGTCAATGGATCGCGCACGTCAAAGTGCACCACAGCCATGCCATAACGTTGTGCGCCTTCAACATTGCGCAGCTGGTCATCGACAAAAACAGCGTTGGCAGCTTCCACGCCCAGTCTGGCAAGACATTCCTCGTAGGCTCTGGGGTCTGGCTTGAGAATCCCCGTGTGTGTGGCATCCACGATCACATTAAACTGTGACAGCAAAGGCAGTCTGAGTCGAAAGTCCGATCCGTAAAACAGATCCAGCTCGTTCGAAAGAACCGCCAACTTGCACCCTGCTGATTTTGCCTGCGCGATCGCCGCCCTGGCCTCGGGCCGAATGACGGCTTCCACATCCGCGCCTCTGGCACGCTGCACCAGGGTATGCATGTCCTGCCATGTTTCTCCGAGCAGCTGGCCTACTTCGCGCGTTCGTGCCATCCAGTAGTCGCGTTCAGAAATTTCGTTGGCCTGCATGGCCCGCCACAACGGGTCGCTCGTCGGGTCAAAGGGGCCTCTCCAGGTCAGGGTCCCGCGTGGCAACCCCAGGGCTTCTTCACTGAGGTCATGGGTTTCAAACAAGGTGCGACTGATGACTCCCCCAAAATCCAGCACCAGGGCTTTGGATGACGGCGTGCTCATGACGCATCCTTTTGCACCAGACCGCGGTCCAACCAGTCATCAAAAACCGACAGCACCTGTTGAACAAAGGCCGCATCGTTGATGTGTGCATCCAGCGTGGACAGCTGAACGCTTCCCCAATCGCAGCGGCTGAATTCATCCATCATGGCGGCCAATCCCTGGGGATCGTGCAAGGGCGCGCCAGGTCGGTCCCACTCCTCAATGCCTTGCAAAGGCAACACCAGGTGAACCGGGCCCTTTGCCTGTCGCAGACGGCTGGCAAGTTCGCGGGCAAATTCGCGGGCAAATTCGCGACGCATCTCGGCATCGATGCCTACAGAGGCAATCAATCGGTTGTGGTCGTGCGAAGGTCGGCCAACGAAGCGAGCAGGCATCTCGCCCCAGGCCGGGTAGTCGACCAGGTCGGTGGCACCGGGGGCCACAATCATGGGGATGCTGTTCAGTCCTGCGCCCATCAGGCGGTCCGGTCCGGCACTCACCACGGAACCGCCCATCTGGTTGACCATTTCCTGCAGGCTGAAGTCCATCACGCAGGCAAACTGTCCCTGGGCTGCCAAGGACTCAAATGCCCGTCCACCCATGCCCGTCGTGTGGAACACCGCCAGATCGAAGCCACGCCTGTCCAGCTCGGGCTGCAGCTGCACCATGTATTTCAGGCAGCTGGAGCCCAATGAGGTCATGCCCACGACAGGGCGCTCAAAACGTGGGCGGCGTGCGATCCGGCACGCACCCACCACAGCCCCTGCCGCTTGTGCCAGCGCCGACTGGCACAGGCTGTTGAGGCCATACAAGCCTCCGGCCCACAAAACCATCATCAAATCCGGTGGCATGCGCTCAGGCGGCAAGAGCGGAGAAAACGCCACCGTGGACAGCACCACCTTGGGCACGCCCAGCGGCAGGCTGCTGGCAACATCCAGTGCCAGATCCGTGCCCATGGTTCCACCCAGAACGAGCAGGCCGTCCATGCGCCCCGTGCGATGCAGCTGCACTGCCAGGGCGCTGGCACCGCGTGCCATCCAGGCCATGGCGCTGTTTTCGTCCCCGCTGTCCCTCACTTGCTGCAGCGTCACCCCGGCAGCGTCTGCCACCTCAGTGTTGGCAATGTCGGGCGTGAGCCGCCCTTTGGCCAGGACGCCCACATCCATCACGAGCGCCTGCCCACCTGCGGCCAGCACCTGCTCACGCATGAAGTCGATCTCGTCGCTTTTGGTGTCCACCGTGCCAACGATCAGGATGCGCGGCACACTCACGCCCTGCCCTCCTGCACGGCGGCAAACGCAGCTTCGAGCACATCGCACATGAAGTCCACTTCCTCGCGCGTGATGATCAATGGCGGCGACAGGATCAGATTGGGTCCGGAAATGCGCACCATCAGGCCGGCCTGGTACGCGGCCTTGGCCACACGGGCGGGGATATCGCTGCTGCGAGCCATGGGAGTGCGCTTGGCCTTGTCGCTCACCATTTCAATGCCCAGCATCAGCCCCACACCTCGCACATCCCCCACAAAGCTGCAGGTGTCCACCAGCTTGCGCAGGCGCGCCTGCATGTGCGCGCCCACGCGGGTGACGTTGCCTGTGATGTCCAGCGCCTCGATCTGGTCCAGCGTTGCCAGCGCCGCAGCCGCTGCGATCGGGTGGGCGCTGTAGGTATAGCCGTGGGCGACCGAGGCCGTGCCCGTGGTGTCGGCATCAAACACCTCGGCAATGCGCCGGTTGATGGCCGTGGCCCCCAGCGGGATGTAGCCCGAAGAAATGCCTTTGGCCAGGCACCACATGTCTGCATTCACCCCCCACAGGCGGGTGCCAAACAGTTCGCCACTGCGACCAAATCCGGTCACCACCTCGTCGGCGATCAGCAGCACGCCGTATTTGTCACAAACCTGGCGCACCAGGGGCCAGTAGTTGGGCGGCGGGACAATCACGCCACCGGCGCCTTGCACGGGCTCGGCAATGAAGGCGGCGACCGTGTCCGGCCCCTGAAATACGATCTCTCGCTCCAGCAACTCGGCGCAGATTTCGCCCAGACGGATGGGGTCGTCGGTGTAGGGATTGTGGTAAGCCCAGGGCGTGTCAATGTGGAAGCAGCCGGGCAACAGGGGTTCGTAGGCGCGACGGAAATTGGTGTTGCCATTCACGCTCATGCCACCAAAGTGAACGCCGTGGTAGCCCTGACGCAGGCTGATGAACTTGGAACGATCCGCCTGCCCCTTCAGCTTCCAGTACTGTCGCGCCAACTTGAGCGCGCCTTCGACCGCATCCGAGCCGCCGTTGGAGAACATCATGGTGGCCACGTCTTCCGGTTGCATCATCTGCACCAGCCGCTTGGACAGCTCGATGGCCCGCAAATGGGTGGTGCCGCGAAAGACGTTGTAGAACGGCAGCTCGTCCATTTGCGCCACGATGGCGTCGCGCACGGGCTTGTTGCTGTGGCCCAGGTTGCAGGCCCACAGGCCGCCTACGCCGTCGAGCATCTTGTGCCCGTCCACATCCCAGATCCAGCAGCCCTCCCCCTTGGCAATGATGTCGGGGACGGACTTTTTCATGGCCCCGGGGTGGGCCATGGGGTGCCAGAGGTACTGCGCGTTGTCGGCCTTGATTTGAGCGTTGTTCATGGTGGGCTTTCGTGAGTCACAGTTGAATCCAGGCGGTCTTCAGGTCCAGGTATTTGTCCAGGGCATGCATGGACTTGTCATGACCATTCCCCGATTGACGTACGCCGCCCAGCGGCACCGTGATGTCCGGGCCACCATAGGTATTGACATGCACCACCCCTGCCTTGATGGCACGCACCATGCGGTGGGCGCGCGACAAGCTGGACGTCCACACGCCAGAGGCCAGGCCGTACTCGGTGCCGTTGGCAAGGCGGATCGCCTCGGCCTCGTCGTCAAAGGGCATCACCGCCAGAACGGGGCCAAAGACCTCCTGGCGGGCAATGTCCATGTCTGGCCGCACCGCATCGAGCACAGCGGGGCTCATGTACTGTCCACCGGGCACTGGAGCGATCACCTGCCCACCTGTACGCAAACGTGCGCCCTGTTCAAGCGCACGGGCCAGCATGTTCTGGTTACGCGCCAATTGCCGGGCACTGCTGACAGCGCCAATGTCGGTTGTCACATCCAGCGGGTGTCCAAGATGCTCGCTGGTTGCTTTGGGCAATTTACGGGTTCCAAAGCATCCCAAACGGGCCGACTGCTTCTTGAAAAGGCATTGCGTTGAGCAGCTTTTCCGTTTGGCAAGGTCAATGCGTGACCGTAAAATCGAGCGTACTCGACCTGAATACAACATGAGACCATCCCAAGCTTTGAATGCCAATCGCAGTGCCATTCGCAAAGTCACCCTGGCACACAGGACTGCGAACGCTCGTGTATTTGGCTCGGTCGTACACCGGACAGACACTGAAGAGAGTGATTTAGACATCCTCGTCGATCCAACGCCTGACACGACCCTTTTCGATATTGCTGCTATCCGTTTCAAACTTCGCAATCTGTTGGGCGTACAAGTTGATGTCCTAACCCCCAACGCGCTACCTGAGCGAATTCGTCAAAAAGTTCTTTCCGAGGCTGAGCCAGTTTGAAAAAAATCATCATCATTGCTGGGCCAAACGGAGCAGGCAAAACAACCTTTGCACGGGACTTTCTGCCAGTTGAAGCTCAAACACTACGGTTCATCAATGCTGACTTGATCGCAGCGGGCCTTGCCCCCTTCAATCCTGATACGGTAGCCATAAAGGCTGGGCGTCTTATGCTTGAAGAAATTGATGAATGTGTACTGGCAGGCGAAAGCTTTGCGTTCGAGACCACGCTGTCCGGCATCAGTTACCTACGCAAGATCAAGCTATGGCAGCAGCTCGGCTATCAAGTCAAGCTCTGGTTCTTGTCTTTGCCATCTGCCGATGTTGCGGTTTCTCGGGTCGCGGAGCGAGTTGCCCAGGGTGGGCACAATATCCCAGAATCTGTCATCCGTAGACGCTTCAAATCTGGGCTTGAGAATTTCCACAGCGCATACTGCAATGCTGTGAATTCTTGGGCTCTCTACGATAGCTACGTACATCCTCCAAAACTTCTCGACTGGAGCAAAAATTGAATACGACTGACATTCGGAACTCCTCCGATCCTGATTTGGCAGGCTCTTACGCCGCAATGCAACGCGCTGCCCGTGCAGCAGAAGACATTGCAATCAAGACAAATACAAGCATCATCGTCTCCATCGACGGAAAAGATGTGCGCCTCACTGCTCAAGACCTACTCAGGATGCGCGAGCTAGAAGCTCATAAACAGCCGATCCCACCTCTGGCTTGAGCTGTTCCTCCATCGGCCCCTATTCATTCGGATTTCACCGACTTTTTTTCAATGGCATTCAGCATAGAAGACCTTGGCGATATTGATTTGATTGTTGGCCAGTGGTGTCTAAAAAAAGTTCCCCCACATCTAAAAAATCAGATTGATCACGACTACGAGATTGATGGTCAGTCTGTGAGTATTTTCGAAGTACGCCCACTGTGGCGCGGTCAGCCTGGCGAAACGACTCGCCGCGCATTTGCCAAATTCCGATACGTCAAGTCCAGTGAGCTTTGGCACATCTACTGGATGCGTCAGACTGGCAAGTGGGATTCCTATAAGCCTGCCTCTGCTGCATGTAGCTTGGAGGAAGCATTGACTATCATTGAGACAGACTCTTACGGTTGTTTTTTTGGATAAGCCTGCTGTCGCTAGACCACAGGTACATCTTCCCAGCGTGTCGTGTAATTTGGACTCTTTCGCTCCTGACGCGAATTGAGATGACCAAGGATCTCTCGGACTTGATCGTTTTCATGGTCAACAGCTATGTCAGGCCCACCGACATTCGCAACATGCAGCATAGGCACATTGAAATTGTGAAGAAGCATGAATGGACTTATTTACGTCTCACTCTTCCCCCAAGCAAGGGGCACAGCTTTCCTATTGTTTCAATGCCATGGGCAGTGAAAGTCTATGAGCGGATACGAAAACGCCAGACCAAGGAACTGGGTCGTGATCCGCAGTCCGATGACTATGTGTTCTTGCCTATGGCTGCATCTCGTGACTTCGCCATGAAGCAACTTGCCAAGCAATTCGAGATTGTTTTGGATGTAACCAAATTGAAGATGAGCATCGCAGGCGAACCACGAACTCTGTACAGCTTGCGCCACAGTTGCATCATGTACAGACTGATGTTTGGGTTTGGCATTGACACATTGACCTTGGCACGCAATGCAAGAACCAGCCCGGAAATGATTGATCGCTTCTATGCTGCACCACTCCAAGGTGAAATGAACGTGGGCATGCTGCAGAGCAAGCGCCGACCTCGCCCCTGGGAGTTGCAGCAGGCACAAATTTGATTTTCAGCTAGTAAGCCCTGCCCATAGCTCACGCGGGTGTCAAATCAGGCCTACAGCAGCTTTTTCCATTCACCCTTAGGGCTGGTAGCTGAGTTTTCCAAAAAAACAAACGTAGCTTTTTCTTGAACTGGGCTTGAAGTGGTGGGTGGTGAGGGTTTCGAACCCCCGACCCCCGCCGAGTGAAGACTCCTTAAAAATGCACTATTCCTTATTGATTTCAACAGGTTAGCGTTTTTCAAAAATCTCAAAGTAGCAGAGAAGTAGCACACCCAATAAATCGAACTATAGTATTATTTCTTCGGTTTGTATCCTACTGTCAATTCATTTTAAAAACTGAGCCAGGTTAAGTACCAAGACCATCAGGTCGTTCGTTATTAAAACATTGGTCCAATTATTGCAGAGTGGATTTCATGCATGTTCCACTGCGCATCGTTGTCATCATTTCGGACCCTGTAATGCTCGAGGGGAATGAGCACACGAAGTCCTTGGCCGAACGCTCAAGACTTTTGCGCATCGGTCTGCTGGAAGCGGGATACGACCTGGTGGCTACGCTGCCCGCAGACCCGTTTCTCACTGAACGATTGGCGCAGCTGCAGGCCGATCTGATCATCGTGGATGCCGAGAGTGACGCGCGTGATGCACTGGAGCACGTGGTCATGGCTACACGCGATGAGCGCCGTCCCATCGTGATGTTCACCAACGACGAGGACACCTCGCATGTGAACGAGGCAGTGGCTGCGGGCGTCACAGCCTATATCGTTGATGGCCTGGCACCCGAACGCATCCGCCCTATCCTCGCGGTCGCCATGGCACGGTTTCAGCATCAGGAAGCACTTCTGACCGAACTCGACAATACGCGTGACGAACTGCAGGAACGCAAATTGGTCGACCGAGCCAAAGGGCTGCTGATGCAACGCCAGGGACTGTCCGAACCCGAGGCCTATGCCCGCCTCCGCAAGGCCGCGATGAACAAAGGCTTAAAACTCGCCGACATCGCACAGCAGATGATCAATATGGCCGAATTGCTCGGCTGAAGCAGTCATGCACCACACACGGGCACCAAGAAAGTGCTGTCGCACGCCTGCGGTGCGCCAGCCACCGCATTCTCTCACGGGAAACCCTGGCACGGCCCTTGCAATCGATTGAGTGAGGCTCTCAAAAGCCTCGAGTGGTTTCATCCAAAGGCGGAAGAAGCCGCACCGGACAAAGGCGTCCCCATGCATTCGCGTACTGCACAGCAGTCGTCAACAGCATGCGGACGCCTTTTCGTTTTTGAAAATTGCCAGGAGTATTGAGCATGACCAACTTTCTCAAAACCAGTTTGACCCGTCGCACTGTGCTGCAAACAGCAGCTGTGGGTGCTGCCGGCGTGTCCCCTGCCTTGCGTTCAGTGGTCTATGCAGCGGGCTCGGATGCTCCTGAGAAAAAGGAAGTAAAGATCGGCTTCATTCCGCTGACGGATTGCGCCAGCGTGGTGATGGCATCGGTACTGGGTATTGATCAGAAATACGGCGTCAAGATCATTCCGAGCAAAGAGGCCAGTTGGGCAGGGGTACGTGACAAACTGGTCAACGGCGAACTGGATTTCGCTCATGTGCTCTACGGTCTGGTCTATGGAGTGCATCTGGGAATTGGCGGCCCCAAGAAAGATATGGCCGTGCTCATGACCCTTAACAACAACGGTCAGGCCATCACCCTGTCCAAGAAGCTTGCTGAAAAGGGTGACATGGATGGCCCAGGGCTGGCCAAGCTGATGGCTACCGACAAGCGCGAATACACTTTTGCGCAGACGTTTCCTACCGGCACGCACGCCATGTGGCTTTACTACTGGCTGGCCACCTACGGAATCCATCCACTCAAGGATGCCAAGGTCATCACCGTTCCCCCACCGCAGATGGTGGCGAATATGCGGGTGGGCAATATGGATGGCTACTGTGTGGGGGAACCCTGGAACCATCGTGCCATCATGGATGGCATTGGTGTCACGGCAGTTACCACGCAAGACATCTGGAAAGATCATCCCGAGAAGGTCCTAGGTACGACCAGCGAGTTCGTCAAGAAGAACCCCAACACCGCACGCGCTGTGACGGCCGCAATCATCGAAGCGGGCAAATGGATCGACGCCAGCTTGTCCAACAAAATGAAGATGGCCGAGACAATTGCCGACAAGAGCTACGTCAACACCAGTGTCGATGCCATCAACCAGCGCATTCTGGGGCGCTATCAGAACGGTATGGGCAAGACCTGGGATGACCCCAACCACATGAAGTTCTTTGGCGATGGGGCAGTCAACTTTCCCTATCTGTCTGATGGCATGTGGTTCCTGACGCAGCACAAACGCTGGGGACTGCTCAAGGATCACCCTGAGTATCTTGCCGTGGCCAAACAGATCAATCAACTGGATATTTACAAGCAGGCTGCCACAGCGGTCGGCGCCTCAGTTCCCAAGAGTGACATGCGAAGCAGCAAACTAGTGGACGGTGTGGTGTGGGATGGGAAGGATCCCAAAAAGTACGCAGACAGCTTCAAGATCAAGGCTTGAGGAGCACAACATGGCCAGTGCTGTCTTTCATTCGTCTGCCCCCTCACAAGCAGGCGACCCCTCCTCTGCTGCAAAGCCTCGTGCGGAAACAACCACACGCAGCCAAACACCCGCATCGCCCAAGAATCCCACAGTGGCGCATGACTGGCATCCGGTATGGTTGGCGGTAATGCCCCCTCTGCTGGGATTTGCGCTTCTCATCGGCATCTGGTCGCTTGTGTCGATCTCGACCAGGGGCAGCATTCCTAGCCCTTACGAGACGGGCCTTCAAGCGATCGACGTGTTCAGCGATCCGTTTTACCGCAAGGGGCCCAATGACCAGGGCGTAGGTTGGAACGTCTTGATGTCGCTCGAGCGCGTGGCCATGGGTTTTGGATTGGCTGCCTCGGTGGGTATTCCCGCCGGATTCGTGATTGGCCGCTTCACCCTGCTCTCGCGCATGTTCAACCCACTCATCAGCTTGTTGCGCCCGGTGTCACCTCTTGCCTGGTTACCGATTGGATTGCTGGTGTTCAAGGGCGCTAATCCCGCCGCCATCTGGACCATTTTCATCTGCTCGATCTGGCCCATGATCATCAACACCGCTGTCGGCGTGCAACGCGTGCCTCAGGACTACATGAATGTGGCGCGTGTGCTCAACCTGTCGGAATGGAAGATTGCCACCACCATCCTCTTCCCCGCCGTACTGCCCTACATGCTGACGGGCGTTCGCCTGGCCGTGGGTACAGCCTGGCTGGTCATCGTGGCCGCGGAAATGCTGACAGGCGGCGTGGGCATTGGCTTCTGGGTCTGGGACGAATGGAACAACCTCAACGTGAAGAACATCATCATCGCGATCTTTGTCATCGGTGGCGTCGGTTTGCTCCTTGAATTCGCCTTGATTCGCATTGCCACAGCCTTTACCTACGAGGATGTAGCCTCATGAATACCGATAAATTCATCCAGATCCAGAACGTCGAGCAGACTTTCAAAACCGCAAAAGGGCTGTTTCCGGCCCTGCGAGACATTCAACTCAACATCGCTCAAGGTGAATTCGTGGCCCTCATTGGCCATTCGGGCTGCGGCAAATCCACCTTGCTCAATTTGATTGCCGGGCTGACAGCGCCCACGAATGGTGTACTGCTGTGTGCAAATCGTGAAATCGCGGGTCCTGGTCCCGACCGAGCCGTCGTATTTCAAAACCACTCTCTCTTACCCTGGCTTACCTGTTTTGACAATGTGTATCTGGGGATCGAACGCGTTTTCGGCAAGCAAGAAAGCAAGGCTGAGTTGCGTACCCGAACCGACGCTGCGCTGGGACTGGTGGGACTGACGCATGCAGCACAAAAACGTCCGGGTGAAATTTCTGGCGGCATGAAGCAGCGCGTTGGCATTGCACGTGCCCTGGCCATGGAACCCAAAGTGCTGCTGATGGACGAGCCGTTTGGCGCGCTGGATGCGCTTACTCGCGCCAAGCTCCAGGACGAACTGCTGGAGATCGTGTCCAAGACACAGGCCACAGTAGTCATGGTCACGCACGATGTGGACGAAGCCGTATTGCTGTCCGACAAGATCGTGATGATGACGAACGGCCCTGCCGCCACGATCGGCGAAATTCTGGCCGTGGATCTGCCGCGCCCGCGCTCACGTATCGAACTGGCCGACAACGCGGCCTACCAGCAATACCGCAAAGCGGTGATCGATTTTCTCTACACCCGCCAGGGACATGTGGAAAAAGCTGCTTAAGGAGAACACGATGGATATGCGCGTCACCTCTCGTCCCAAAATGAAGTTGGTCATGGTCGGCAACGGCATGGCGGGTGTGCGAGCGATCGAAGAGTTGATCAAACTGGCACCGGACCTCTACGACATCACTGTTTTCGGTGCTGAACCGCACCCCAACTACAACCGGATCTTGCTCTCTCCCGTACTTGCTGGCGAGCAAACACTGGAGGAGATCGTTCTCAATGACTGGTCCTGGTACGAGGACAACGGCATCACGTTGCACGCGGGTTTCAAAGTCACACAAGTAGATCGGGTGCATCGCATCGTCACGGCAACCAATGCCCGGGGAGCAGTGGTGCAGGCTCAGTACGACCGCCTGATCTTGGCGACGGGATCGAACCCATTTATCCTGCCCCTGCCTGGCCACGATCTTCCTGGTGTGCTTGCATATCGCGATATCGCAGACACCCAGGCCATGATTGATGCAGCACAGCATTTTCGGCATGCAGTTGTCATCGGCGGCGGTCTTCTGGGCCTGGAAGCCGCCAACGGACTGATGAAGCGCGGCATGGAGGTCACCGTGGTGCACGTGGGTGATTGGCTCATGGAACGCCAACTGGACAAGGTGGCCGGACAGATGTTGCAAGCCTCGCTGGAGGCACGCGGCATGCAATTCCGGATGGGGGCAAACACCAAGGCGCTGCTTGCCGGCGAGAACGGCCGCGTCGCCAAGGTCGAATTCAGTGACGGCAGCCACGCAAACGCCGATCTCGTTGTCATGGCGGTGGGCATCCGACCCAACACCGAACTGGCAGAGAGCATGGGCTTGCTTGTCAAGCGGGGCATCGTGGTGACCGACACTTTGCAGACCGTGACCGATCCACGCATCTGGGCGGTGGGCGAATGTGTAGCACATCGGGGCATTGCCTACGGCCTGGTAGCCCCCCTGTTCGATCAAGGCAAGGTGATGGCCAATCACCTGGCCGAGTTCGGCATCGCCCGCTATCTGGGTTCCCAGACATCGACCAAACTCAAGGTCACCGGTATTGACCTGTTTTCGGCGGGTGACTTCATGGGTGGCGAAGGGTGTGATGACATCGTCATGAGTGATCCAGCGGGTGGCGTTTACAAACGGCTCATCATCAAGGATGACAAACTGGTGGGCGCCTGCCTCTTTGGCGACACGGTGGACGGCAGTTGGTATTTCAAACTGCTCCGCGAAGGCCGTAACGTGACCGATATTCGCGACAAACTGATGTTTGGCGAATCGAATATCGGGGACGTCGGTCACCAGGGCCAGAACAAGGCGGCGGCCATGCAGGATACGGACGAAGTCTGTGGCTGCAATGGTGTGACCAAGGGCCGCATTTGCAAGGCTATCAAAGACAAGGGACTGTTCACCCTGGACGAGGTGCGCAAGCACACCAAAGCCAGTGCCAGCTGTGGCTCCTGCACCGGTCTGGTCGAACAGCTACTGATGTTCACCGCCGGTGGCGATTACTCTGCCACCCCCAAAATGAAACCCTTGTGTGGGTGCACCTCACATGGGCATCAGGCCGTGCGCGACGCCATACGCGAGCACAAGTTGTTGAGCGTGGGCGCAGTGTTTCGATTCATGGAGTGGCGTACACCCAATGGCTGTGCCAGCTGTCGCCCTGCAGTCAACTACTACCTTATCAGCACTTGGCCCAAAGAAGCTCAGGATGATCCGCAGAGCCGGTTCATCAATGAGCGCAGTCACGCCAACATCCAGAAAGATGGCACCTACAGTGTGATCCCCCGCATGTGGGGCGGCGAAACAACAGCTGCCGAGCTTCGCAGAATTGCCGATGTTGTGGACAAGTACCAGATTCCTACTGTGAAAGTCACGGGTGGCCAGCGCATCGACCTTCTGGGCGTCAAAAAAGAGGACCTGGTCAATGTCTGGAAAGACATAGGCATGCCCTGCGGACACGCCTATGCCAAGGCCCTGCGCACCGTCAAAACCTGTGTGGGCAGCGAATGGTGCCGCATGGGCACGCAGGACAGCACCCAGATGGGCAAGGATCTCGAAAAAGCCATGTGGCGCATGTACGCGCCGCACAAGGTGAAATTCGCAGTGAGCGGCTGCCCACGCAATTGTGCCGAGGCGGGCATCAAGGACGTGGGCATCATTGGTGTCGACAGCGGCTGGGAGATGTACATCGGTGGCAATGGAGGTATCAAGACCGAAGTGGCCGAATTTTTCGTCAAGCTCAAGACGGCCGATGAAGTGCTGGAGTACACAGGTGCATTCATGCAACTTTATCGGGAAGAGGGTTGGTACCTGGAACGCACGGTGCATTACCTGAATCGCGTGGGCATGGATTACATCAAGAAAAAGGTGTTGGACGACGATGACAACCGGCGCGCACTGTGGGCACGTCTGCAGCATGCTCTGGACGGCGAACCCGATCCCTGGTTCGAATTTGACAAAGCACAGGTGGACACCCGCCAGTTTGATTCGTTGGCCCATGTCTGAGGAAGCACCATGACCCGTTGGAAATCCATTTGCCGCATCGAAGACATCCCCGTGCTCGGCGCACGCCGGGTCGCACGTAGCCAGGGGATGGACGTGGCCATTTTCCGCAACGATGCCGATGAGGTGTTCGCCTTGCTCGACCGCTGTCCGCACAAGGGCGGGCCGCTATCGCAAGGCATCGTTTTCGGTCAGCAAGTGGCATGCCCTCTGCACAACTGGACAATTGGCCTCTGTGATGGCATGGCTCAGGCACCTGATGAGGGTTGCACGCCTCGCTTTTCTGTGAAGGTAGATGCAGGCATGGTTTACCTGGACGCCGATGAACTTGCTGGTCATGCCACCGATCTGACACGCCCCATCGCCGGGCCGGTTTCGCGCAAAACCTGCAACGCATGACAGAGGCCCTCCGATGACTGGCATGATGCGCGAGACCCGATCCACCTGTCCCTACTGTGGAGTGGGTTGCGGCGTGATCATTGAAACCCACGATTCGCAGATCACCGGTGTGCGTGGCGATCCGACGCATCCGGCCAATTTCGGCCGTCTTTGCACCAAGGGCCAGTCCTTGCACCTGACGGCTGCGCCCCAGGTCACTTCACAGAGCCGTCTCCTTCGCCCACAGTGGCGGGCGGAACGGGGTCAGCCGCTGCAAAGTCTGGACTGGGATAGCGCCACTGACATGGCCGCCTCGCGTTTGGCCTCTGTCGTTCAATCGCACGGGCCGGATGCCGTGGGGCTGTATATATCGGGTCAACTGCTGACAGAAGACTATTATGTTTTCAACAAACTGGCCAAGGGCCTGCTGGGCACCAACAACATAGACAGCAACTCCCGCCTGTGCATGAGCAGCGCTGTGGCTGGCTACAAAATGACATTGGGTTCCGATGCACCGCCCGCCTGCTACGAAGACATTGCACTGGCACAGTGCTTGTTCATTGCCGGCAGCAACACCGCGTGGGCACATCCCATTCTGTTTCGGCGCATCGAGGATGCTCGCCGTGCCAATCCCGATCTCAAAATGGTAGTGGTTGATCCGCGTCGCACCGATACCGCCGACATGGCCGATCTACACTTGCAGATCCAGCCCGGCACCGATGTCATGTTGTTTCATGGCCTGCTGCACCTGATGCTGCGCGAGGGCTGGACGCGGTCCGATTACATCGAAGCCCACACCACCGGCTTCGATGCGCTGCAGGCGCTGGTGGCGGATCACACGCCTGAACGTGTCTCTCAGATCTGTGGCATTGCCGACATCGATTTGTACACGGCCGCACGCTGGTTTGCCACCTCCCCAAGCACCCTCAGCTTATATTGCCAGGGCCTGAACCAGTCTCACAACGGCACAGCGAATAATGCGGCGCTCATCAATCTGCACCTGGCCACAGCGCAGATTGGCAAACCCGGCGCGGGGCCCCTGTCGTTGACCGGGCAACCCAATGCCATGGGCGGGCGTGAGGTGGGGGGCATGGCCAACTTGCTATCGGCCCATCGCGATCTGTCCAACCCGCAGCATCGCGCCGAAGTCGCTGCGCTGTGGGGCGTGCCCGACGTGCCTGCCAAGCCTGGATTGACTGCCGTTGAAATGTTCGAGGCCGCTGCCGATGGCCAAATCAAGGCCCTGTGGATCGCCTGCACCAATCCGGCCCAGTCGATGCCCAACCAGACCACGGTGCGTCGTGCATTCGAGCGTGCGGAATTCGTCATGTTGCAGGAGGCATTCGCCACTGCAGCCACCTGCGATGTAGCAGACCTGCTGTTGCCCGCCACAACCTGGGGCGAAAAGGAGGGCACCGTCACCAACAGCGAACGCCGCATCAGTCGCGTGCGCTGCGCAGTGCCGCCTCCTGGCCTGGCCCGGCACGACTGGCAAATCGTCTGTGCAATAGGTCAACGCTTGGCGCTGGCACTTGATCGTCCACAAGATGTACGGCTTCTGGATTACAGCAGTCCCGAAATCATCTGGAATGAGCATCGCGAAAGCACCCGTGGGCGCGACCTAGATATCACCGGATTGAGCTACGCACAGCTTGAGCAGGGTCCCGGCCAATGGCCGCAACCGCAAGACAGGGCCGACGGCCAGAGCAGGCTCTATGGTGATGGCCGCTTTGCCACGCCCGATGGTCATGCCCGATTTGCGGCTGTGCGATGGGTGCCTGTGAGTGAGGAGCGCGTATCGCAGTTTCCGTTTTCTCTCACCACTGGCCGCTTGCGTGACCAGTGGCATGGCATGACCCGCACCGGGCATGCGGCTCGCTTGTTCACTCACAGCCCTGAACCCTGCATACAGATGAATCCACAGGATGTGCAGCGACTGGGGCTGAAGGAAGGAGATCTGGCACAGGTGCGCAGCAAGCGCGGTAGCCTGGTACTTCCAGTCGAAGCCAGCGAACAGCTAGCGCCAATGCAGGCCTTTATCGCCATGCACTGGGGACCGGAATTCCTCAATGGACGCAATTCCCAAGGGCAACCTGGCCTCGGTGTTAACGTGCTGACCACGTCCAGTTTCTGCCCCACCTCCAAGCAACCTGAACTCAAGCACTCGGCGGTGCAGATCACGCCCCTCGCCCAGCAATCCACCTGGTCCTTCGTGGGCATGGCTTGGCTACCTGCGGAGCACGTGTGGCAAGCACGCCGTGATTTGCAGCAACGCCTGACGCAGTTTGATTTCGCGAGCCTGGTGCCCTTTGTCGATCGGGCAGCTGAATTGGCTGACCAGACGCCTCGCACAGGCTTACTGTTTCGTGCCAGCTCCACGCAGGCTTGTTCGCCCGCACTGCAGCAAGAGTTGCTGAATCTGTTGGGTATGGATACGCCGGAAAGCCTGCGCTATCAGGACAGCGAGCGTCACCAGTTGCGCATCTTGCGTCTGTCTGCAGCCGATAACCTGGGTCAACGCAGTCTGCATGGCTTTGCATTGGCAGGTGACACACAGTCAGCCCGCTGGTTACAAGAACTGTTGGAACAAGGGCAATCCCTGGACTGGCCTGCTCGCCAATGGTTGCAGGCCAGCAGCAACCCACCTCAAAGCACATCATCGGTCAGTCGTCAGGTCTGCAGTTGCTTGAACGTCCGAGAGGATGCCATCGCTGCATGTTTGCAAAAGCAGCCCGGCGAAACGATGGATCGCCTGTCCGCTTTGCAACAACGCTTGGAATGCGGTACCCGCTGCGGTTCGTGCCTACCCGAGCTCCGACGGCTGGTTCGGCAGGTACCGTACATTGACCAGACCGCTGCCACATCCTGCCACCAGCCATAAATCCATGAGGCGTCAGAAGATGAACAGCACCGCATCAAAATTTGCTCGCTTCGGCAGTTGCACCCTGGTCGGTGCAGGCCCCGGCGATCCAGAATTGCTGACGCTCAAGGCTGTCAAAGCGATTGCTAACGCCACAGTGCTTTTCGTGGATGACCTGGTGAATCCCGCTGTGCTGGCGCACGCATCACCTCGGGCGCGCATCGTGCAGGTGGGTAAGCGAGGCGGTTGCAAGAGCACGCCCCAGACCTTCATCCACAAGCTCATGGTCCAGGCCGTACTGGAAGGCGAGCAGGTCGTTCGCCTCAAGGGGGGCGACCCTTTCATCTTCGGACGGGGCGGCGAAGAAGTGGAACATTTGCGTCAGGAAGGTATCGATGCTGCCGTCGTCAACGGCATCACCTCCGGCCTGGCTGGACTCACCAGCCTGGGCGCACCCCTAACCCACCGCGATCACGCGCATGGGGTGGTGTTCGTCACCGGACACGCCAAACCCGGTGACGAAGGTACCGACTGGGCTGCACTGGCGCAATACGTCTACCATGCCAGGTTCACCCTGGTGATCTACATGGGTGTGCGCAACCTGCAAGCTATCCAGACCGACTTGCTCAAAGGCTTGCCCGCCAGCACCCCGGTCGCACTCATCCAGGATGCTAGTCTGCCGCAGCAGCGCGAAGCCCTGACCACGCTGCATCAACTCGGATCGACTTTCGCCTGTAAAGGTTTGCAGAGCCCGAGCATCATTGTGGTTGGGGATGTGGTGAAAGGCGCACGTGCCTGGGACATGCACATGAGTGCGCAACGCTGGATAGCCTGAACCCAGGTAAATCTCGGAATGAAATCGATCCGGTCACTTTGGATGAAGTTGCACTTACAGAAAACATGATTTCAATATACTGTACGCCCATACAGCAATCAAGCCGCAATTCCCAACTCTGCAAACAGTCGCTCCATTGAGACTGAGCCCAAACGCTACGCATACAAATGCCTAGCGTTGATTGGGATAAAACTTAATACGGGGGAGAAGAATTTCAGCAAGTTTTGGGATCTTGCTGCGCCCTTGAACTGGGCTTGAAGTGGTGGGTGGTGAGGGTTTCGAACCCCCGACCCCCGCCGTGTGAAGGCGATGCTCTACCACTGAGCTAACCACCCACTTCGTTGTCGTTCGCTGTTTCCAGCTAAGACTGCAATTGTACAACAGCTTTTTTCGCTAACTGCTCACGTTGTCGATTTTTCTTGCCTTGTGGCATCGAAAATCTAAGGAAAACAACCGAAAAATCTATGAGAAGTAGTATGGTCGCACCATACCACTTCTCACTTAAAGTAAAGCGCTAACAGTCACCGTTAATTGCTTGATTTAAGTATGGAAAATTTTGGGAGGAGTTGCATAAGTCAGACTTGGACTTATGCCGTGTGAAGGCGATGCTCTACCACTGAGCTAACCACGCAAGCTGTATTCAGCGAAGACTTGAATTACGCCACAGAATTTTCAGCTTGACGAAACACAACCTTGCCGCCACTGGCTTTGTCCATTTGCTTGAGCACCTCTTCATGGGCACCGAGTTCCTGCTCGCTGGCCAGGATCACCGGCAAATCAAACTGGCTCAGATCAATCAGGGTCACACCGCCCTCTTGCGAGGCATGCCCGGCATGTGCATCGATCAGCAAGGCATCCTGGCCACGGGTCATGTTGATGTAAACATCGGCCAGCAATTCGGCATCCAGCAAGGCGCCGTGCAAGGTTCGACCAGAATTGTCCACCTCCAGCCGGTCGCACAACGCATCGAGTGAGTTGCGCTTGCCTGGGAACAGGTCCTTGGCCATGGCCAGGGTGTCGGTGATGCTGGCAACGTACTGGGTGATCGGGCCTTTGCCCAGGCGCTCCAGTTCCTTGTTGAGAAACGCCACGTCGAAGGGGGCGTTGTGGATGATCAGCTCCGCACCGTCCAGGTAGGCCAGCAATTCGTCAGCGATTTGGGCAAATTTGGGCTTGTCCCGCAAGAATTCATTGCTGATGCCGTGGACCTTGAGCGCATCCTCATGGCTGTCGCGCTCCGGGTTCACATAGTGGTGCAAATTGTTGCGCGTGAGCTTGCGGTTCAGCAGCTCGACGCAACCGATTTCAATGATGCGATCGCCGTTGTCTGCGGACAGGCCGGTGGTTTCGGTGTCGAGGATGATCTGGCGCACAGTGAGGCCTCAGTGATTTTCTTTGGCGTGGTTGATGGTGTATTTGGGGATCTCGATGACCAGCGGCGTTTGCCCCACGATGGCCTGGCAACTCAGGCGCGAGTTGGGTGCGAGGCCCCAGGCCCGATCCAGCAGATCTTCTTCGGTTTCTTCCAGTTCGTTGAGCGAGTCGAAACCTTCACGAACGATCACATGGCAGGTGGTGCAGGCACAGCTCATGTCGCAAGCATGCTCGATGGGGATGTTGTTGTCCAGCAAGGCTTCGCAGATGGTGTTGCCCGGCAGGGTTTGAATTTCCTTGCCCTGGGGGCAATACTCGGGATGCGGCAGTATTTTGAGAGTGGTCATTCGAGGGTCTCGATGTTTTTACCGGCTAACGCCTGCTGGATGCCCCGGTTCATGCGCTGAGCCGCAAAGGCTTCCGTGCCCTTGGCCAGCGCCTGGGTGGCAGCCTCGATGTCAGCTGCGTTGTCCAGTGATTTCGCCTGGAGCACAGCGCGCATCAAGGCATCGATCTGGTTGCGCTCGGTGGTGCTGAGCAAATCACCGTCCACGTCCAGTGCGCTTTGGGTGGCCAGCCACATGCGGTCGGCATCCACACGTGCCTCCACCACTGCACGCGCTTTCATGTCCTGGTCGGCCGTTTGAAAGCTGTCTTGCAGCATGCTGGCAATTTGCGTGTCCGACAGACCGTATGAGGGCTTGACGGTGATGCTGGCCTCGACCCCACTGCCCTGCTCTTTGGCGGCCACGCTGAGCAGGCCGTCGGCATCAACCGTGAACGTGACACGTATGCGCGCGGCGCCAGCGGCCATAGGGGGTATGCCTCGCAACTCAAAGCGGGCCAGGCTGCGGCAATCGGTCACGAGGTCGCGTTCGCCCTGCACCACATGCAGGGCCAGGGCCGTCTGGCCGTCCTTGTAGGTCGTGAAGTCTTGCGCCATGGCGGTGGGAATGGTTTGGTTGCGCGGCACGATGCGCTCGACCAGACCGCCCATGGTTTCGATGCCCAGGGACAAAGGAATGACGTCCAGCAACAGCAGCTCGCCGTTGGGGTTGTTGCCCGCCAGTTGATTGGCCTGAATGGCTGCACCCAGGGCCACCACCTCGTCCGGATTGAGGTTGTTCAAGGGCGCGGTGCCGAAGAAATGGGCCACCGCTTGTTGCACTTGCGGCATGCGGGTGGAGCCGCCCACCATGACCACGCCTTGCACCTCTTCACGCTGAATTCTGGCGTCACGCAAGGCCTTGCGTACCGCTTGCAACGTGCGTTGGGTCAACTCGGCCGTGGCTGCTTCAAAATCGGAGCGTTGCACCGTGTGCACCAAATCGCCATCAGACAGTTGCAGTTTGAAAACCGCTTGCACTGCGTCCGACAAGGCCTCTTTGCAGGCACGCGCTGCCATTTGGGCAGCGGCCTTGTCAGCGGCTGTGCGCAAAACACGTTGCGTCTGGCCAAGAACCCATTCCGCCAGGGCCCGGTCATAGTCATCGCCACCCAAGGCGGAGTCGCCGCCCGTGGCCAGCACCTCAAACACACCTTGCGAGAGGCGCAGTATCGAAATGTCAAAGGTCCCGCCGCCCAGGTCGTAGACGGCATAGATCCCTTCGCTCGCGTTGTCCAGCCCATAGGCTATTGCTGCGGCTGTCGGTTCGTTGATCAAGCGCAGCACATTCAGGCCCGCAAGCTGGGCGGCATCCTTGGTGGCCTGCCGCTGCGCGTCATCGAAATAGGCAGGCACGGTGATCACCGCGCCGTACAGGTCGTCGTTGAATGTGTCTTCGGCGCGGTAGCGCAGTGTTGCCAGAATTTCAGCGCTGATTTCAACAGGCGATTTGTCGCCCGCACGCGTTTGAACGGCCAGCATGCCAGGCTGATCCAGCAAACCGTAAGGCAGTTTCTCGGGATGGGCAATGTCTTTGACACCCCGGCCCATGAAGCGCTTGACCGACGCAATGGTGTTTTGCGGGTCTTCGGCCTGGTGACGCAAGGCCTCCCATCCGATTTGGCGTCCCCCGTTGTCGAGGTAACGAACGACCGAAGGCAGGATGACCTGCCCATCGCCGTCGGGAAGACACTCGGCCACGCCATTGCGCAGTGCGGCCACCAGTGAATGGGTCGTGCCCAGGTCAATGCCGACGGCAATGCGCCGCTGGTGCGGATCGGGCGCCTGGCCCGGCTCGGAAATCTGTAACAACGCCATAAGGGGATATTGTCGCCGCTAGAGGCTGTCCATGCTGTCCAGGCGGTTTTCAATGTCGGTGGCAAAGCGCTCGATGAACATCAGGGCGCGCACGGTCTGGGCAGCCTGGTCATAGGCATGCGACACGTCGATGTGCTGTTCGCATTGCGTCAGATGCGCACGACGCGCCGTCAGCACTTCATCGTGCAGGGCGTGCAAGTCATCCAACGAGGACGCGTCGTCCAGGGCTTCACGCCAGGCCATTTGCTGCATCAAAAATGCCGTGGGCATGGCCGTGTTCACTTCGGCTTGAAGGGGCACGCCATTCAGTTCGCACAGATAGGCCGCGCGCTTGAGTGGATCTTTCAGGCGCTGATAGGCCTCATTGATGCGAACCGACCATTGCATGGCCACGCGCTGTGCCGCAGCGCCCTGGGCCGCAAATTTGTCGGGATGGGCCTCACGCTGCAAGTCCTTCCATCGCGCATCCAGCTGCGCGCGATCGAGGGCAAAGACTTGCGGCAGGTGGAACAGGCTGAAATCATCTGCCGCCAGTTGTTGCGACAGTGTCAGACCGGCAGCGGCCACGTCAGACGCGGAACGACTCGCCGCAGCCGCAGCGGTCGCGCTCGTTCGGATTGTTGAAGCGAAAACCCTCGTTCAAGCCTTCACGGACAAAGTCCAGTTCGGTGCCATCAATGTAGGCCAGGCTTTTGGGGTCGATCAGCACTTTCACGCCATGGCCCTCGAACACCACGTCTTCCGGGCTCACATCGTCCACATACTCCAGCTTGTAGGCAAGGCCGGAGCAGCCCGTGGTTTTGACGCCCAGGCGAACGCCGATACCTTTGCCACGTTTGGTCAGGTAGCGGTGAACATGCCTGGCGGCGGCTTCAGTCAGTGTGACGGCCATCTCGATCCCAATTCAATTGACGTGCTTCTTTTTATAGTCATCGACCGCGGCCTTGATGGCGTCTTCGGCGAGGATCGAACAATGGATCTTGACTGGCGGCAACGCCAGTTCTTCAGCGATCTGGCTGTTCTTGAGTGCTGCCGCTTCGTCCAGGGTCTTACCCTTGACCCATTCCGTCACCAACGAAGAGGATGCAATGGCGGAACCGCAACCGTAGGTCTTGAAGCGTGCGTCCTCGATGACACCGGTTGTGGGATTGACCTTGATTTGCAATTTCATGACGTCGCCACAGGCGGGCGCGCCCACCATGCCGGTTCCGACGTCTTCGTCGCCCTTGTCAAACGACCCGACATTGCGCGGGTTCTCGTAATGGTCAATGACTTTTTCGCTGTAGGCCATGTTGTTTTCTCGAAAGGGGCAGGCTCAGTGCGCTGCCCACTGAATGGTGTTGAGGTCGATGCCGTCTTTGTACATTTCCCACAAGGGGCTGAGGTCACGCAGTTTGGCCACATTCTCCCGAATGGTGGCGATCGCGTAATCGATTTCCTCTTCGGTGCTGAAACGTCCAATCGTCATGCGCAGGCTGCTGTGCGCCAACTCGTCACTGCGGCCCAGGGCACGCAAGACATAGCTGGGCTCCAGGCTGGCCGAGGTGCACGCCGAACCGGACGACACGGCCAGACCCTTGATACCCATGATCAGGGACTCGCCTTCCACATAATTGAAACTGATGTTCAGGTTGTGGGGCACACGGTGCTCCAGATTGCCATTGACAAACACCTGCTCGATGTCTTTCAGGCCATCCAGCAAGCGTTTTTGCAGGCGCTGGGCATGCGCCAGGTCCTTCGCCATTTCCAGCTTGGCCAGGCGGAAAGCTTCGCCCATGCCCACGCATTGGTGTGTGGGCAAGGTGCCGCTTCGCATGCCACGTTCATGACCGCCACCATGCATTTGCGCTTCCAGGCGAATGCGCGGCTTGCGACGCACATAAAGCGCGCCAATGCCTTTGGGGCCATAGGTCTTGTGGGATGCCAGGCTCATCAGGTCCACTGGCAGGGTCTGCAGATCGATGGCCACCTTGCCTGTGGCCTGGGCAGCGTCGACATGGAACACGATGCCTTTTTCACGGCACAGTTTGCCCAATGCGGGAATGTCCTGAATGACACCGATTTCGTTGTTCACATACATGACACTCAGAAGAATGGTGTCGGGGCGGATCGCCGCTTGCACCACGGCCATGTCGAGCATGCCGTCTTCCTGAACATCGAGATAGGTCACCTCGAAACCCTGACGCTCCAGCTCGCGCATCGTGTCAAGCACGGCCTTGTGCTCGGTCTTGACGGTGATGAGGTGCTTGCCCTTGGACTGGTAGAAGTGCGCTGCACCTTTGATGGCCAGGTTATTGGACTCGGTGGCACCGGAGGTCCAGACGATTTCACGTGGGTCGGCGCCAATCAGCGCAGCCACGTCGCCACGGGCCTTCTCTACCGCCTCTTCGGCTTCCCAGCCCCAGGCATGGCTGCGCGAAGCCGGATTGCCGAAATGCTCGCGCAACCAGGGAATCATGGCATCGACCACACGCGGGTCCACCGGCGTGGTGGCACCGTAATCAAGGTAAATTGGGAAATGAGGGGTCATGGTTTAACTCTTGGCAAAGGCATTGCCCAGGGCAAACACAGAGTTTGGCGCATTCACGCGGATCGGCTTGACCACCGGCGCGCTGGAAATGGCGCGCTTGATGACGGGCTTGTCTTCCACCTGCACACCTTTGGCCAGCTGTTCGTCCACCAACTTTTGCAGGGTGACCGAATCCAGAAACTCCACCATGCGCTGGTTCAGGGAAGACCACAGTTCGTGGGTCATGCAACGGCCAGCCTCGCCCAGGCAGTTTTCCTTGCCACCGCAATGCGTGGCATCAATCGGTTCGTCGACCGACACAATGATGTCGGCCACCGTGATGTCGGCCGCCTTGCGGCCCAGGGTGTAGCCACCGCCAGGACCACGGGTGGATTCCACCAGGTCATGACGACGCAGTTTGCCGAACAGTTGTTCGAGGTACGACAGGGAAATCTGCTGGCGCTGGCTGATGGCTGCCAGGGTCACAGGCCCATTGTTCTGGCGCAAGGCCAGATCGATCATGGCAGTCACAGCAAAACGACCTTTGGTGGTAAGACGCATGGCAAGCTCCTTCAGGGCTTTCGTCAACAGGGTTGTCGACTAGTTAAGTCAAGTATAGCAGAAGACCAAACAAATTGCTCGGGTACTGAACTGTACACCAGTTTTGTCCAAGACATCAACAAAGGGTTTTCACTTAACCTTGCGCCACATTGTCTTTGCCCGAGGCACCGAAGGCCTGCGCTCTGAGCTTGGCCAGTTGGTCCCGCGTGCGTGCCGCCTGCTCGAACTCCAGGTTGCGGGCGTGCTCCATCATCTGCTTTTCAAGGCGTTTGATTTCACGCGCAACATCTTTCTCGCTCATGTCTTCCAGCAACATGCGTTGCTGCTCCAAACGCTCCGCCTCACGCCCGGCCTTTTCACTGTACACACCATCAATCAGGTCTTTCACCTGTTTGACCACACTGCGTGGCGTGATGCCATGTTCGAGGTTGTAGGCCACCTGTTTGGCCCGTCGGCGCTCGGTTTCGCCAATGGCCCTTTTCATGGACTCGGTCATGACATCCGCGTACAAGATGGCCTTGCCACTTTGGTTGCGTGCTGCGCGGCCAATGGTCTGGATCAGGCTGCGCTCGGAGCGCAGAAAGCCCTCTTTGTCGGCGTCCAGAATCGCCACCAGGGACACTTCGGGCAAATCAATGCCTTCGCGCAACAGGTTGATGCCCACCAGCACATCGAAAGTGCCCAGGCGCAGATCACGCAAAATTTCGACGCGCTCCACCGTGTCCACATCGCTGTGCAGGTAACGGACCTTGACGCCGTTGTCGCCCAGGTAATCGGTCAGTTGCTCGGCCATGCGTTTGGTCAGCGTGGTGATCAGCACGCGCTCGTGTCGCTGCACCCGCAATCGAATCTCACCGAGCACATCGTCCACCTGATGGGTGGCCGGACGCACCTCCACTTCAGGATCGACCAGGCCCGTCGGGCGCACCAGCTGCTCGACCACCTGCCCTGCATGGCGCTTCTCATAATCGGCAGGCGTGGCAGAAACAAACACCACCTGGCGCATGCGCTTCTCAAACTCTTCGAGCTTCAGTGGGCGGTTGTCCAGCGCGCTGGGCAGGCGGAAACCATATTCGACCAGCGTGGTCTTGCGCGCCCGGTCCCCGTTGTACATGCCGCCGAATTGCCCCATCAGCACATGGCTCTCGTCCAGGAACATGATGGCGTCTTTGGGCAGATAGTCGGTCAAGGTGCTGGGTGGGTCGCCAGGTGCCGCGCCGGAGAGATGACGGGTGTAGTTCTCAATGCCTTTGCAGTGCCCCACCTCGCTGAGCATTTCCAGGTCAAACCGGGTGCGCTGCTCCAGGCGCTGGGCCTCGACCAGCTTGCCCATGCCGACCAATTCCTTCAAGCGTTCAGACAACTCGGTCTTGATGGTTTCCACCGCCGCCAGCACGCGATCGCGGGGTGTCACGTAGTGGCTGGAGGGGTAGACGGTGAAGCGCGGAATCTTCTGGCGCACACGCCCGGTCAGCGGATCGAGCAATTGAAGCGATTCAATTTCATCATCGAACAGCTCGATCCGGATCGCCATTTCGCTGTGCTCCGCCGGGAACACGTCGATGGTGTCGCCACGCACACGAAAACAGCCACGCCCGAAATCCATGTCGTTGCGCGCGTATTGCATGCGCACCAGCTGCGCGATGAGCTCGCGCTGACCGGGCTTGTCCCCCGTTCGCAGCGTCATCACCATGCGGTGATAGCTTTCCGGCTCGCCAATGCCATAGATGGCGGACACCGTGGCGACGATGATCACATCGCGGCGTTCGAGAATGCTTTTGGTGCAAGACAGCCGCATCTGCTCGATGTGCTCATTGATAGCGCTGTCCTTTTCAATGAACAAATCACGCTGGGGCACGTAGGCTTCGGGCTGGTAATAGTCGTAGTAGCTGACAAAGTACTCGACGGCATTCTTGGGAAAGAATTCCCTGAACTCGGAATACAACTGGGCGGCCAGCGTTTTGTTGGGCGCAAAGATGATGGCCGGGCGGCCCAGCCGCGCGATCACATTGGCCATGGTGAACGTTTTGCCGGAGCCGGTCACCCCCAACAAGGTTTGGAAGACTTCCCCGTCGCGCAAGCCTTCCGACAGCTGTTCAATGGCCGTGGGCTGATCACCGGCCGGTGGGTACGGCTGGTAAAGCTCGAAAGGCGAGCCGGGATAGGACACAAATTGCCCTTCGGCAGGCGAAGAGGCTTCAACAGGCACGGCAGTCATGGGCAGTTGGGCAGGCATCGAAAATCGGACTGCGGCATGACTTAAAATTCACGCCGAACCGTGTAGCCTAGCGCACTCTGCGCCCTTCCCGGCCTTTTTCCTTCACAAGACCCTCCTCCAAGGACTGACGATGTCTATGTTTACTGGCGTCCAGATGGCGCCCCGCGACCCCATCCTGGGACTGAACGAACAATTTGCAGCCGATACCAACCCCAACAAGGTCAACCTGGGTGTGGGTGTTTATTTCGATGACAACGGCAAACTGCCCCTGCTGCAGTGTGTTCAGCAGGCTGAAAAAGCCATGATGGACAAGCCCACAGCACGTGGCTATTTGCCCATCGACGGCATTGCCGCTTACGACAACGCCGTCAAAGGCCTGGTCTTTGGTCCTGACTCCGAACCGCTCAAGAGCGGCCGGGTGGCCACGGTGCAAGGCATCGGTGGCACAGGTGGCCTGAAGATCGGCGCTGATTTTCTGAAGAAGCTCTTGCCCACGGCCAAGGTGCTGATCAGCGATCCCAGCTGGGAAAATCACCGGGCCTTGTTCGCGCAGGCCGGTTTCACTGTGGAAACCTATGCCTACTATGACGCCGAAAAGCGCGGTGTCAATTTTGAAGGCATGCTGGCGTCATTGAAGGCCGCCCCGGCAGGCACCATCGTGGTGCTTCATGCCTGCTGTCACAACCCCACGGGCTATGACATCACCCCGGCCCAATGGGACCAGGTCGTGCAAGTGGTCAAGGCCCAGGGTTTGACCCCTTTTCTGGACATGGCCTATCAGGGCTTTGGCCACGGCATTCAGGAAGACGGCGCTGTGGTGGCCAAGTTTGTCGCCGCAGGTCTGAATTTCCTCGTGTCCACCTCTTTCTCGAAGAGCTTCAGCCTGTACGGCGAGCGGGTGGGTGCCCTGTCGGTGCTGTGCGCCGACAAGGACGAAGCGGACCGCGTGCTCTCGCAATTGAAAATCGTCATTCGCACCAATTACTCCAACCCCCCCACACACGGTGGCGCGGTGGTGGCCGCCGTGTTGAGCAACCCCGAGTTGCGCGCCTTGTGGGAAAAGGAATTGGGCGAGATGCGCGTGCGCATCAAGGAAATGCGCCAAAAGCTGGTCGAAGGCCTGAAGGCCGCGGGTGTGAAGCAGGACATGAGCTTCATCACCGATCAGATCGGCATGTTCAGCTACTCAGGCCTCAGCAAGGACCAGATGGTTCGCCTGCGTTCTGAATTCGGCGTGTATGGCACGGACACGGGCCGCATGTGCGTGGCTGCGCTGAACAGCAAGAACATCGCCCACGTTTGCGCCTCGATCGCCAAAGTGGTGCAGGCTTAAACCCTGCTGACGTGGCCTGCATTTTTGGTGTTTGCACTCCAATTTGCAGGCCAGAGTCCTGTTATATTGCACTGCAACATTTTTAAACCAAGGTCGCGTCCATGCTCTACCAGATCTACGAAACGCAACGCTCCCTGATGGAGCCTTTCGCTGACTTTGCGCAAGCAGCCTCCAAGCTGTACAGCAACCCCCTGTCACCGCTGGGCCAATCGCAGCTGTCACATCGTATTTCGGCCACCTATGACCTGATCTACCGACTCGGCAAAGATTACGAGAAACCGGCCTTTGGCATCCAGTCGGTGCCGGTGGACGGTGTGGATGTGGCCATCCACGAGCGCGTGGAGATCGACAAGCCGTTTTGTGAGCTGCGCCGCTTCAAGCGTTTCAGCGACGATGCCGCCACCCTGAACAAGCTCAAAGAACAGCCCGTGGTGCTGATCGTGGCGCCCCTGTCGGGCCACTATGCCACCTTGCTGCGCGACACGGTCAAAACCATGCTGACCGGCCACAAGGTCTACATCACCGACTGGAAAAATGCCCGCCTGGTTCCCTTGGCCGACGGTGAATTCCACTTGGACGACTACGTCAACTATGTGCAGGAATTCATTCGCCACCTGCAAGGCCAGTATGGCAACTGCCATGTGATGAGCGTCTGCCAGCCAACCGTTCCCGTGCTGGCTGCTGTGTCGCTGATGGCCTCGCGCGGCGAGAAAACACCCATGAGCATGACGATGATGGGTGGCCCCATCGATGCCACCCGTTCGCCCACAGCGGTGAACAACCTGGCCATGAACAAGAGTTTCAGCTGGTTCGAGAACAACGTGATTTACCGGGTGCCCTCGAATTTCCCGGGTGCAGGCCGTCGCGTCTACCCCGGCTTCCTGCAGCACACCGGCTTTGTCGCCATGAACCCGGATCGCCATCTGAAGAGCCACTACGACTACTTCAAAGACCTGATCAAGGGGGACAACTCCAGCGCCGAATCGCATCGTCAGTTTTACGATGAGTACAACGCCGTGCTCGACATGGATGCCGATTACTACCTGGAAACCATCAACACCGTTTTCCAGGAATTCAAGCTGGTCAAGGGCACCTGGGATGTGCGCAACCCGCAAGGCGAAATCGAGCGTGTCCGTCCCCAGGACATCACCGGCACAGCCCTGCTGACGGTGGAAGGCGAACTCGACGACATCTCCGGCTCCGGCCAGACCGAGGCCGCACACAGCCTGTGCACGGGGATCGTGCGTCGAGAGCATCACCATCTGGAAGCCAAGGGCGCGGGTCACTACGGTATTTTCAGTGGTCGCCGCTGGCGCGAAGTGGTCTACCCGCATGTGCGCGCTTTCATCCTGGAACACCAGCCTCAGTCCGGCAAAACCGTCAAGGTGGCTGCAAGCGCCAAGCGCGCCACGGCCAAGAAGACGGTTGCCGCCAAGCCGGCACGCAAGACCGCCGCGCGACGCAAGGCCTGATGTCCGCACCCGATCTGCGTGCACAAGTGCTCGCGGCCTTGCCGCAAACACAGTGCACGCGCTGCGGTTATCCGGACTGTGCCGGCTATGCTGACGCAATCGCAGCAGGCCAGGCGCCCATCAACCAGTGCCCACCCGGAGGGCGCGAAGGCATTGAGCGCTTGTCACGCCTCACCGGCCAGCCGGTTCTGCCACTCAGCCCGGCACATGGCCAAGAAGGCCCACGCACTGTCGCCTGGATCGATGAAAGCACCTGCATTGGGTGCACCTTGTGCATCAAGGCCTGCCCTACCGATGCCATCCTGGGAACCCACAAACGCATGCATACGGTGATCGAGCCGTATTGCACGGGCTGCGAGTTGTGTATTCCCGTGTGTCCCGTGGATTGCATCCGGCTGGAGAATGTGAGTGGCGAAGCCACAGGCTGGCAAGCCTGGTCTGATGCGCTCGCAGGTCAGGCCCGCCAACGCTACGAGGCGCGTCAAATTCGCCTGACAAGAGACAGCGCCGAGCAGGCCAAGCGCCATCATGACAAGGCCCAGATGAAGCTGGCCGACCTGCCCCAGCACACCCATACCGACCCCGGGGATCAGGCCGCACTGAATCGCAAGAAGGCCATCATCGAAGCCGCCCTGGCCCGCGCCAAGGCGCGCCACACCCCCGGGTGAACCAGCGGCTTATGAAGTCGCCAGGGCCGCAAATGCCTTGACCACTTCCGGCGGGGCCTGGACCAGTTCGATCAGCACACCCTCTCCACCGATGGGCAAGTCCTCGTTGCCTTTGGGATGGACGAAACAGATGTCGAACCCGGCAGCGCCCTTGCGGATACCGCCCGGTGCAAAGCGAACCCCTTGCGAAGTCAGCCAATCCACGGCCACCGGCAGATCGTCGATCCACAAACCGATGTGGTTCAAGGGCGTGGTGTGCACCGCCGGTTTTTTCTCGGGGTCGAGGGGCTGCATCAAGTCCACTTCCACCTTGAAGGGGCCTGTGCCGATGGCGCAAATGTCTTCATCGACGTTTTCGCGCTCACTGCGAAAAGTGCCCGTCACCTCCAGGCCGAACATGTCAACCCAGAGTTTTTGCAGGCGGTTCTTGTCGGGGCCACCAATGGCAATTTGCTGGATGCCCAGCACTTTGAAAGGACGCTGGCTCATTCGAACTCCACAATCACTTGGTCCACGGTCAAGGATTCACCCTTGCTTGCGACCACCTTCCTGACCACACCATCTTGCGCGGCGAACAGAACGTTCTCCATCTTCATGGCCTCAATCACAGCGACGCGCTCGCCGGCCTGAACCTTCTGGCCAGGCTGCACAGCCACATCCACCAGCAAACCAGGCATGGGGGACAGCACAAAACGGCTGAGGTCTGGCGGGGCCTTGTAGGGCATCAGCTTGTGCAACTCAGCCATGCGCCGCGACACCACCAGGGTTTCAATGCGCGTGCCATTGTGTTGCACCTGCAAGGCCAGAGGGTTCTTCAGGGTTCCGCGTTCAATTTGTGCGGTGAAGGGCTGGCCGTTGACATGGCCAGTGATGCAGATGTCGTTGAGCCGGGAATGGCTCTCGATGGAATAGCGTTTGCCTTCCACCTGAATGACGGCCACACCGTGTTTGCTGGGGTAGTCATCCACCTGCACATCGATGTAACGATGGCGGCCTTCCTGGCCCAACTCGATGACGGTGTACTCTTCGCCCACTTTGACATCGTAGCCAGGCAATTGACCACTCATGCTGGCCGCACGCTCACGCGACTTGCGGCGCACGAACGCGGCCAGTACCACCAGGAAATTCGGATCGCTGTGCGGGACATCTTCCGCACGGAAACCCTTGCTGTAGTGCTCGGCAATGAAGCCTGTGTTGAAGTCGCCTGTGACGAACTTGGGATGTGCCAGCAAGGCGGCCTGGAACGGAATGTTGGAACTGATGCCGCGAATGACAAAACCATTGAGCGCTTCACGCATCTTGGCGATGGCTTCATTGCGATCCCGCCCGTGCACGATCAGCTTGGCGATCATCGAGTCATAGAACATTGGAATTTCGCCACCTTCCGTCACGCCAGTGTCCACCCGCACACCCTGCAAATGCTCGGTATCGGACTGGAACATGGTCTGTTGCGGCGTCTGAAAGCGCACCAGCCGACCGGTGGACGGCAAGAAGTTGCGGAACGGGTCTTCCGCGTTGATGCGGCACTCGATGGCCCAGCCATCGCGTTTGACGTCGGCTTGGGTGATCGGCAGCTTCTCGCCCGCAGCGACACGGATCATCATCTCCACCAGGTCCAGCCCCGTGATGCACTCGGTGACCGGATGCTCCACCTGCAGACGGGTGTTCATTTCCAGGAAATAGAAGCTCTGGTCCTTGCCCACCACGAACTCCACCGTTCCGGCACTTTGGTATTTCACCGCCTTGGCCAGGGCCACGGCCTGCTCGCCCATGGCTTTGCGCGTGGCATCACTGATGAAAGGCGATGGCGCCTCTTCGATCACTTTCTGATGGCGACGCTGAATCGAGCACTCGCGCTCATTCAGGTAGACCACATTGCCATGGGAGTCCCCGAGCACCTGGATCTCGATGTGGCGCGGCTCTTCCACATACTTCTCGATGAACACCCGGTCGTCGCCAAAGCTGTTGCGCGCCTCATTGCGGCAGGATGTGAAGCCTTCGAAAGCTTCCTTGTCATTGAAGGCCACACGCAGGCCCTTGCCCCCACCGCCCGCAGAGGCCTTGATCATCACGGGGTATCCGATGCCCTTGGCAATTTCGACAGCTCTTTCAGCGCTGTCGATGGCGTCGTTGTAACCTGGAATGGTGTTGACCTTGGCTTCATTGGCCAGCTTCTTGGACGCGATTTTGTCGCCCATGGCTGCAATGGAATAGTGCTTGGGCCCGATGAAGGCAATGCCCTCTTCTTCGCAGCGCTTGGCAAAGTCCTCGTTCTCGCTCAGAAAGCCATAGCCAGGATGCACGGCCTGCGCACCGGTGGCTTTGCAGGCCGCGATGATCTTGTCGGCCACCAGGTAGGACTCGCGCGAGGGCGCCGGGCCCAGCAGCACGGCCTCATCGGCGAGATCGACATGGCGTGCCTCGCGGTCTGCTTCCGAATAAACAGCCACTGTCTTGATGCCCAATTTGCGGGCAGTGGCGATGACGCGGCAGGCAATTTCACCGCGGTTGGCAATCAGAATTTTGGTAAACATGAGGGGTTCTCCTTGACGCTCACAGCGGAATGTTGCCGTGCTTGCGCCACGGGTTTTCAATCTTCTTGTCTTTCAGCATGACCAGCGAACGGCAAATGCGTTTGCGTGTTTCGTGGGGCTGGATCACGTCATCGATGAAGCCGCGTGCACCCGCCACAAACGGATTGGCAAAACGGTCTTTGTACTCGGCTTCGCGGGCCGCGAGCTTGACGGGATCGTTCTTGTCTTCGCGGAAGATGATTTCCACCGCGCCCTTGGCGCCCATCACCGCAATTTCGGCGTTGGGCCAGGCAAAGTTGACGTCGCCTCGCAGGTGTTTGGACGCCATCACGTCGTAAGCGCCACCATAGGCCTTGCGGGTGATGACCGTGATCTTGGGCACGGTGCACTCGGCATAGGCGTACAGGAGTTTGGCACCATGCTTGATGATGCCGCCGTATTCTTGCGAGGTGCCAGGCATGAAGCCGGGCACGTCCACGAAAGTCACCACGGGAATATTGAACGCGTCACAGAAGCGCACAAAACGCGCCGCCTTGATCGAGCTCTTGATGTCCAGGCAGCCGGCCAGCACCAGGGGCTGGTTGGCCACAATGCCCACCGTCTGCCCGCCCATGCGGGCGAAGCCGATCAGGATGTTTTTGGCGTATTCGGGTTGCAGCTCGAAGAAGTCGCCATCGTCCACCGTCTTGACGATCAGCTCCTTCATGTCGTAGGCCTTGTTGGCGTTGTCCGGCACCAGGGTGTCCAGGCTCAGGTCCATGCGATCGGTGGGGTCGCCGCTGGGACGCACCGGTGCTTTTTCGCGGTTGTTCAACGGCAGGTAGTTGTAGAGGCGACGCAGCATCAGCAGGGCCTCCACGTCGTTTTCAAAGGCCATGTCCGCCACGCCACTCTTGGCCGTGTGTGTCAGCGCGCCGCCCAGCTCTTCTGCGGTCACCTCTTCGTGCGTCACGGTCTTGACCACTTCAGGGCCGGTCACGAACATGTAAGAGCTGTCCTTCACCATGAAGATGAAATCGGTCATCGCTGGCGAGTACACCGCGCCGCCCGCCGAGGGCCCCATGATCATGCTGATCTGCGGAATCACGCCACTGGCCATCACATTGCGCTGGAAGACTTCGGCATAACCACCCAGCGAGGCCACCCCTTCCTGGATACGTGCGCCACCTGAATCGTTCAAGCCGATGACAGGTGCCCCGACCTTCATGGCCTGGTCCATGATCTTGCAGATTTTTTCTGCGTGCGATTCCGACAAGGCCCCGCCGAACACCGTGAAATCCTGGCTGAACACGAACACCAGGCGGCCATTGATCATGCCGTAGCCCGTCACCACACCGTCGCCGGGGATCTTGTTGTCCTCCATGCCAAAGTCGGTGCATCGGTGCTCGACAAACATATCCCATTCTTCAAAGGTGCCTTCGTCGAGCAGCACCTCGATGCGCTCGCGCGCCGTCAGCTTGCCTTTGGCGTGCTGCGCGTCAATGCGCTTTTGGCCACCTCCCAGGCGGGCCGCAGCACGCTTTTTTTCCAGTTGTTCAATGATGTCATGCATGATGAGTCTCTCGGGTTGGTATCAGGTGAGGGATGGCCGCGCGGCTTCGCCGCCCGCCATGACGGAAGAGGTGGTGCTGGCCAGGCTGAGCAGTTGCCGGGCCGCTGTGGAGGCCGGAACCTGACCTGCAGCGACCTGCGCGCTCAGGGCGGGCAACTGCGCTCGCACGGCAGCCTGCTGTTTGAAAGCTTGCTTCAAACCCGCATCGATTCGCTCCCACATCCAGGACAAGGCCTGTTGCTGGCGGCGTTCAGCCAGTTTGCCGTTGCCGGTTTGCAGGCGCCTGAATTCGCTGACCTTGTGCCAGAAAGCATCCACGCCGCGCTGGTGCAAGGCGCTGATCTGAACGACTTGCGGGTGCCAGAGCGTGTCCACATGGTGCGCGTGATCTGGGTTGCCGTGCAAGCCCAGCAGACGCAAGGCGCTGGTGATCTGGGCCTCTGCGCGGGTGGCAGCCGCGGCATCGATGTCGGCCTTGTTGATCACCACCAGATCGGCCAGCTCCATCACGCCTTTTTTGATGGCTTGCAAATCATCGCCGGCATTGGGCAATTGCAGGAGGGCAAACATGTCGGTCATATTGGCCACCGCAGTCTCGCTCTGCCCCACCCCGACAGTTTCCACAATCACCACGTCGTAGCCTGCTGCTTCGCAGACCAGCATGGACTCGCGCGTTTTCTCGGCCACACCGCCCAGTGTGCCGCTGCTGGGGCTGGGACGGATGTAGGCCTGGGGATGCACCGAGAGATGCTCCATGCGGGTTTTGTCGCCCAGGATGGACCCGCCCGAAATGCTGGAAGAAGGATCGACCGCGAGCACCGCCACGCGATGTCCTTGCGCGATCAGGTACAAACCCAGGGCTTCGATGAAAGTGCTTTTGCCCACGCCAGGAACGCCACTGATGCCCAGGCGAAACGAGCGACCTGTTTGAGGCAGCAGCCGGGTCAGCAGCTCATCGGCTTGCTCGCGATGATCGGCACGGGTCGACTCCAGCAAGGTAATGGCCTTGGCCATGCCCCGGCGTTGCACCGCCGGGCCACCTTGAACGATGGCCTCGAACAGCGCAGAAGAAGACAGCAAGCTCATGGCATCCGCCAGGTTCAAACTCAGGACGCGCCCACTGCCTTGCGGATCTGTTCCAGAACATCCTTGGCGCTGGCCGGAATCGGTGTGCCCGGGCCATAAATGCCTTTGACGCCAGCCTCGTACAGGAACTCATAGTCCTGGCGCGGTATCACCCCGCCGACAAAAACAATGATGTCATCAGCGCCCTGCTTGCGCAGCTCGGCAATGATGGCCGGCACCAGGGTCTTGTGACCTGCGGCCAGCGTGGACACGCCCACAGCATGCACATCGTTTTCGATGGCCTGGCGTGCGCACTCTTCAGGGGTTTGGAACAAGGGACCCATGTCGACGTCAAAACCCAGATCGGCGTAGGCCGTGGCAACCACTTTGGCGCCCCGGTCGTGACCGTCCTGGCCCAGCTTGGCGATCATCACGCGCGGGCGACGGCCCTGGCTGTCGGCAAAGGCCGAGATTTCCTTCTTCAGTTGTTCCCAGCCTTCGGCCGAGTCATAAGCGGCAGCGTACACACCGGTCACCTTTTGTGTATCGGCGCGATGGCGACCGAAAACCTTTTCCAGCGCATCCGACACTTCACCGACGGTGGCGCGCAAACGAATCGCCTGGATCGACAAATCGAGCAGGTTGCCGGTGGAAGACTCGGCAGCAGCGGTCAGGGCTTGCAGCGCGTTTTGCACGGCAGCGGTGTCGCGTGTTGCACGAATCTGCTGAAGGCGGGCGATCTGGCCATCGCGCACCTTGACGTTGTCGATGGCCAGAATGTCGATGGGGTCTTCCTTGGCCAGCTTGTATTTGTTGACACCCACGATCACATCTTTGCCGGAATCGATGCGCGCCTGTTTCTGCGCGGCGGCGGCTTCAATCTTGAGTTTGGCCCAACCCGAATCCACAGCCTTGGTCATGCCGCCCATAGACTCGACTTCTTCAATGATGGCCCAGGCGGCATCGGCCATGTCCTGGGTGAGTTTTTCCATCATGTAGCTGCCGGCCCAGGGATCGATCACATTCGTGATGTGGGTTTCTTCCTGGATGATCAGCTGGGTGTTGCGCGCAATGCGGGCGCTGAATTCAGTGGGCAAGGCAATGGCTTCGTCAAAGCTGTTGGTGTGCAGCGATTGCGTGCCGCCAAACACCGCCGCCATGGCTTCAATCGTGGTGCGCACCACGTTGTTGTAGGGGTCCTGCTCGGTGAGCGACCAGCCCGAAGTCTGGCTGTGCGTGCGCAGCATGAGGCTTTTGGGATTCTTCGCGTCAAAGCCTTTCATGATGCGACACCACAGCAAGCGGGCGGCACGCATCTTGGCGATCTCCAGGTAGAAGTTCATGCCCACCGCCCAGAAGAAGGACAAGCGCCCCGCAAAGTCGTCCACATCCATGCCTTTGGCAATGGCTGTTTTCACATACTCCTTGCCATCGGCCAGGGTGAATGCCAGTTCGAGCGCCTGGTTGGCGCCGGCTTCTTGCATGTGGTAACCCGAAATGGAAATCGAGTTGAACTTGGGCATGTTCTTCGACGTGTACTCGATGATGTCGCCAATGATGCGCATCGAGGGCTCGGGCGGATAGATGTAGGTGTTGCGCACCATGAACTCTTTCAGAATGTCATTCTGAATCGTTCCGCTGAGCTTGTCCTGCGACACGCCCTGCTCTTCAGCCGCCACCACATAGCCCGCCAGCACGGGCAGCACGGCACCGTTCATGGTCATGGAGACAGACACTTTGTCCAACGGTATTTCGTTGAACAGGATTTTCATGTCCTCGACAGAGTCAATCGCCACACCGGCCTTGCCGACGTCTCCGGTCACGCGCGGATGATCGGAGTCATAACCCCGGTGCGTGGCCAGGTCGAATGCGACGGAAACGCCTTGCCCGCCGGCGGCCAGTGCCTTGCGGTAAAACGCATTGGACTCTTCCGCAGTTGAAAAGCCTGCGTACTGTCGGATGGTCCATGGGCGCACCGCGTACATGGTGGCCTGTGGGCCTCGCAGAAAAGGTTCAAAACCGGGCAATGTGTTGGCGTATGGCAGGTCACGCGTGTCCTCCGCCGTGTACAGGGGCTTGACCGTGATGCCGTCGGGCGTCACCCACTGAAGCGCTTGAACATCACCCGCAGGTGCAGATTTGGCAGCGGCTTTCGCCCAGGCTTCCAGGTTGGAAGCGTTGAATTCAAAGGGTTTTTGTGACATGGCAGGTCGTGTTGGATTCAGGCGGAGCGCATTCTATCATTCATAATTATTGATGCAAAATATTATTTCAGCTTACAATTCGGTCCCATGTCTGCTGTCACCTTGACCCCCCGCGCCCTGTACGAAGAAGTCGCCGAACTGCTGCGCCAGCGCATTTTTGCGCGCGAACTTGAACCTGGCAGCTGGATTGACGAGATGAAAATCGCTGAGGCCTACGGCATCAGCCGCACCCCTTTGCGTGAAGCACTGAAAGTCCTGGCAGCCGAGGGTTTGGTGACGATGAAGGTGCGACGCGGTGCCTATGTCACCGAGGTCAACGAGAAAGATCTGACCGATGTCTACCATTTGCTGGCCCTTCTCGAATCCGATGCCGCTGCCGTGGTCGCTGAAAAAGCCACCCCTGAGCAGTTGAAGGAACTGGCCCAACTTCAGAGTGAACTGGAAGCGGCCCGGGAGGATACGGACCGGTTCTTCGAGTTGAACGAACAGTTCCATCGCCGCTTGCTGGAGTTGGCGGACAACCGCTGGCGCGACCAGATGGTGGCCGACCTGCGCAAGGTGATGAAACTCAACCGCCACAACTCCTTGTTGAAGTCCGGGCGCATCGACGAATCCATGAACGAACACCGTGGCATCGTTCAAGCCCTGTTGGCCCGCGATCCCCATGCCAGCGCCCAGCGCATGCAGGCCCATTTCAAGAATGGCCTGCAGGCTGCGGCCTGAAACTCAGCTTTGCCGAAACTGGGTGACCAGGGCCACGCCAGGCAGAATCAGCAAGGCTCCCACCAGGTGATGCCAGCCCAGGGGCTCGCCCATGACGCCCCAGGCAGACAAAGCCCCCCACAAAGGCCCCAGGTACAGTGTGACGCTGACCCGGCTGGCGCCAAGGACCTTTTGCGCCCAGCCGTAAATGCCGTAGGCACCAATACCCGGAATCAAGCCAGCCGCAACGACCAACAGGGTTGCCATGGGAGTCCACGCGGGTGCGTCTGCTTGCAGAGACTCCCAAACGGCAAAAGGCAACAGGCAAACCACCCCACCCAGGCAGATGCAGGCGAGACGCGCTGTTGAGCCCAATGGGGTGGCCCATTTTTTTTGCAGCAAGGCATAAGCAGCCCAGGCCGTGGCTGCCGCCACCATCAGCAAATCACCCAGCACCCATTTCACACGCGCCAAGGCACCCCACTCGCCCTGCGTCACCACATGCAACACGCCCAGGATGGCCAGGACCACGCCCAGGCGCTGCGGCACACTCATGCGCTCACCCAGCCAGAGCACAGCGCCCACCGAAATCAGGACCGGCGCGGTGGCATAAATCAGGGCAATGTTCATCACTCCCGTGGTGTGGGCCGCCACGTAGAGCCAACCACCACAGATCAGCATGCCACAGGCGCCCAGCAGCAGATACTGTGGCCACACAGCGGCGATGTCCTTGCGGTGATGCCAGAGTTCATGGCGTGCAATCCAGCCCAGAATGGCCCCCGCCAGCGCCCACCGGCCCAGGGCCAGGACATGTGGATCGATCACGCCGGGTGCCATGCGCGCCACAATGGAATTCACCGCCCACAAGGCGGGGGTCAGCCAGATCAGAATTTTGGCGAGACGAATACGTTGCTCAGGCAGCAAGACCGGCCTCCTGCCGCTCGCCGCGCAGGGCCTGCATGGCCAGCGTGTGCACATCCTCTGGCGAATGGGTCTTCAGACGGTGATCGCTCCAGACCTGGCGCCAGCGGCGCGCGCCCTTTTCGCCATGTCGCAAACCCAGCATGTGGCGCGCGATGGCGTACCAGTTCGTGCCATGGTTTTGCGCTTCGCGCTGCATGTAAGCCACCATGGCGAGTTCAACCGCATCCCGCGATGGGCTCGCCGTGGACCCCGGTGCCAGCCTGTCATCCCAATCGTGCATCAGCCAGGGATTGTGGTAAGCCGCACGCCCCACCATGACACCGTCTGCATGCAGGAGATGATGGTCCACCTGTGCAGGTGTGGTGATGCCACCATTGACCACAAACAACAAATGAGGGAAATCCTGCTTCAAACGGGCGATCACCTCGTAGCGAAGTGGTGGGATCTCGCGGTTTTCCTTGGGCGACAAACCCTTGAGCCAGGCATTACGGGCGTGCACGATGAAGACCCGGCAGCCGGCCTCGCTCACCTCGCCGACAAAATCGCGCACGAAAGCATGGTCTTCGTGTTGATCGATGCCTATGCGGTGCTTCACAGTGACCGGCAAGCTTGTTGCATCGCACATGGCTTTGACGCAGTCGGCCACCAGTGTAGGTTCTGCCATCAGGCATGCGCCAAATGCACCACGCTGCACCCGCTCTGAAGGGCAGCCGCAGTTCAAATTGATCTCGTCATAGCCCCATTGCGCCCCCAGTTGCGCACAACGCGCCAGATCGGCCGGCTCGCTGCCCCCCAATTGCAGCGCCACAGTGTGTTCTTCCGGGTTGAATCGCAGATGCCGGGGCACGTCGCCATGCAGCAGCGCACCGGTGGTGACCATCTCGGTGTAGAGCAAGGCGTGCTGGCTGATCTGTCGGTGGAAGTAGCGGCAATGTCGGTCCGTCCAATCCATCATGGGGGCCACCGACAATTTCCAGCGCTGAGCGGAGGGGAAAGGCATGGCAGCGATTATCCCGGATTGCCACTGGCCATGAAAAAAGCCGCGGCATCCCACAGGACGACCGCGGCCTTGCAGGCCCCGTCATGACGAGGTCTTGGGCATCACCCCATGTGCAGACCGCCGTTGACGGAGAAGTCGGCGCCTGTGGCGTAGCCGCCCTCCTCGCTGGCCAGCCAGGCCACGATCGAGGCGATTTCGCTGGGTTCACCCAGTCGCTTGACCGGCACGGTGCCCACGATTTTTTCCAGCACATCCGGGCGAATGGCCTTGACCATGTCGGTCCCAATGTAGCCTGGGCTCACGGTGTTGACGGTCACACCCTTGTTGGCCATTTCCTGCGCCAGTGCCATGGTGAAACCGTGCATGCCGGCCTTGGCAGCCGAGTAGTTGGTCTGACCTGCTTGTCCCTTCTCACCGTTCACCGACGAGATTTGCACAATGCGGCCCCAGCCACGCTCGACCATGTCGGGCACCACTTGCTTGGTGACGTTGAACATGGAGTTCAGGTTGGTGTCGATGACAGCATCCCAATCGTCACGGGTCATCTTCAGGAACATGCGGTCACGGGTGATGCCGGCGTTGTTCACCAGCACATCGATGGGACCATGATCAGCCTTGGCCTTGGTGAAGGCCTCCACCGTTGACTCCCAGGAGCTGACATTGCCCACCGAAGCGTAAAAGGTGAAGCCCAGTGCTTTCTGCTCGTCCAGCCATTTCGTGAAATCACGGGTAGGACCGCAGCCAGCGATAACGGTGAAGCCATCCTTGTGCAGGCGCTGGCAAATGGCGGTGCCGATGCCACCCATGCCGCCGGTGACGTAAGCTACTTTTTGACTCATGTTCAGTCTCCTTGGTTGTTGAATGAGTTGTTATTGAGAAATGGATGTCAGCGCTCGATGGCCAGGGACACGCCCATGCCGCCGCCAATGCACAAGGCGGCCAGGCCTTTCTTGGCGTCGCGGCGCTGCATCTCGTGCAGCAAGGTGACCAGAATGCGGCAACCTGACGCACCGATGGGATGACCAATGGCAATCGCGCCACCGTTGACGTTGACTTTGGCAGGATCGATGCCCAACTCCTTGTTCACGGCACAAGCCTGTGCTGCAAAAGCCTCATTCAATTCGAACAGGTCCACATCGGCGGCGTTCCAGCCCGCCCGTTGCAGCGCCTTGCGCGAGGCCGGCACCGGGCCCATGCCCATGGTGGCGGGGTCCAGGCCGCTGGTGCCAAAGGCGGCAATGCGTGCCAGGGGCTTGAGGCCCAGCGCAGCCGCTTTCTTGGCGCTCATCACCACCACAGCGGCGGCACCATCGTTGATGCCAGAGGCGTTGCCAGCGGTGACCGAGCCCGCCTTGTCAAAGGCCGGACGCAGGCCGGCAAGTGCTTCGGCATTGGTTTTCTTGTTGATGAATTCATCTGTGTTGAACAGGATGGGATCGCCCTTGCGCTGGGGCAGCGACACGGAAACGATTTCGTCCTTGAATTTGCCAGCGTCTTGCGCCGCAGAAGCCTTCTGCTGGCTGGCCAGGGCCAGTGCGTCCTGCATATCGCGCGTGATGCCGTGTGCTTTCGCAACATTCTCGGCCGTGATGCCCATGTGGTACTGGTTGTACACATCCCACAGGCCATCGACGATCATGGTGTCGATCATCTTCCAGTCACCCATGCGCTGTCCATCGCGCGAACCGAGCAGGACGTGGGGCGAGGCGCTCATGTTTTCCTGACCGCCAGCAACCACGATTTCGCTGTCACCGTAAGCGATGGCTTGCGCAGCCAGCATGACCGACTTCAAGCCAGAGCCACACACGGCATTGATGGTCAAGCCCGGGACTTCCTGGGGCACACCGGCTTTCATCAGCGCCTGGCGTGCCGGGTTCTGACCGGCACCTGCGGCCAGAACCTGGCCCATGATGACTTCACCCACCTGGGCGGCATCAATACCAGCACGAGCGATCGCTTCGCGAATCACGATGCTGCCCAACTCAGTCGCCGAGGTCTTGGCCAGTGAGCCGCCAAATTTACCCACGGCAGTGCGTGCAGCTGAAACAATGACAATATCTTCCATTTACGTCGTCTCCAAAAAAATTGTTGTATCGCGTGGGGCAGACTCAGTCCGCCTTGGCCTTCACATAACGGCCTGGTGCGGCTTCGATGGCCTTGTACTTGCCTCGGCCATAGCCACGGGGCGCGGCCACCTGTTTGCCAGCATGGCCTTTCAGCCAGGCAGCCCAGTCCTGCCACCAGCTGCCCGGTGTTTCCTTGGCACCGGCAATCCACTCGTTCACGTCCTTGGGAAATTTGCCGTCGTTGCGCACCCAGTGGCTGCGCTTCTTGGCGGCCGGTGGATTGATCACGCCAGCAATGTGACCCGAGGCCCCCATCATGAAACGCTTTTTGCCAGGGAAAACCTGCGTGGAAGCGTAAGACCCGGTGATCGGCACGATATGGTCTTCACGCGAGCCATAGAGGTAAACGGGCATATCCACTTTGCGCAGATCGATTTTTTCGCCGCAAACCGTGGCAGCACCCGGCTTGATCAGGCGGTTCTCCAGGTAGGTATTGCGCAGGTACCAGGCATACAGAGGACCCGGCAGATTGGTGGAATCGCTGTTCCAGTACAGCAAATCAAAAGGCGGCGGGGTTTCACCTTTGAGGTAATTGCCCACCACATAGTTCCAGACCAGGTCATTGGGTCGCAAGAAACTGAAGGTCTGTGCCATGTCACGCCCCGGCATCAGGCCACCCGCGGCAAACTGCATTTCGCGGAACCGGACAAAATTCTCGTCAATGAAAACATCCAGAATACCGGTGTCGCTGAAGTCAATCAGCGTGGTCAGCAAGGTGGCACTGGCCACGGGCTTCTCGCCGCGGGCAGCCAGGACGGCCAGGGCATTGGTCAGGATGGTGCCCCCAACGCAAAAGCCCAGGGCATTGATTTGTTTGGCGCCACCAATTTCACGGGTGACCTCGATGGCCTTGATGGCAGCGTTCTCGATGTAATCGTCCCAGGAGGCTTTGGCCAGGCTGCTGTCGGGATTGCGCCAGCTCACGACAAAGGTGCGATGCCCCTGCGCTGCGCAATAGCGGATGAAGGAGTTCTCGGGTTGCAAATCCAGGATGTAGAACTTGTTGATGCAAGGCGGGATCAGCAGAAAAGGTTTTTCATAGACCTTGGCCGTCAGCGGCTTGTACTCGATCAACTGGAAGTATTCGTTCTCGAAGACCACCTGACCTTCGGTGGTTGCCACGTTCTTGCCAACCTCGAACAGGCTTTCATCGGTCATGGACACATGGCCCTGACGCAAGTCGTGCATCAGGTTCTGAATGCCTTTGGAAATGCTCTCACCCTGCGTGTCAATGGCTTTTTTCTGCGCATCGGCATTGAAGGCCAGGTAGTTGCTTGGGGCGGAGGCCGCCACCCATTGCTCCACAGCGAAATTGATGCGCGCGCGGGTTTTGGCATCGGCATCCACAGCGTCGGCCAGGGCCATCAGTGTGCGCGCGTTCAGAAGGTAGGAGGCTGCCGTGAAAGCCGCCACCGGGTTTTGGCCCCAGGCCTCGGCGTTGAATCGGCGATCTTTCACTGTGGGATTGGCTTGCAGGCCCTGGTTCCACAACTCGGTGGCTTCCTGCAAATACTTCTGCTGAATGGCTTCCAACTTGGAGGGCGAGAAGCTCAAGCCTTTGAGTCCCGCATCGCTGCCATCCATTTTTTGAAACGATTCCAGCGCACGTGTCCAGCTCTCGCCAAAATTTTTCTTGAACTGCTCGGCAGCTTCATTCCAGGACGGCATTGCGTTGGGCCCCATCGATTGTCTCCTCGGTGACTTTAGTCTGAAGAGTATCGCAGGGAAATGCCTTCAATTACCTGACAAGTTTCAAGATTTTTGACGCCAGATCGCTGCGGCCAGACGCCCGCTCACGCGGTCGCGTCGGTGCGAGAAAAACAAATCTGTATTCAATACAGTGCACCAATTCGTCGAACTGTCATTGCCCCAGAGATCGACGATGCCCAGTGCATGCAAACGCTGGCGCGCCAGGCCTGCCAGATCGGCCCAATACTTGCCAGGCTGTTCTGCATGCGGCACAAAAGCATGGGCTGCATCGGCATGGGTGCTCACAAAAGCCGCACGCACTTCCGCGCCGACTTCAAAGCGACTGGGCCCAATGCACGGCCCCAGCCAGGCCCACAATGTTTCAGGCCGGTGCAAGGCGCTCAGTTGGGCACGCAGTGCCGCCACAGTGTTTTCCAGCACCCCGACCCCCTGCTCTCCTGCCAGGCCTCGCCAGCCCGCATGGGCAGCGCCAACCACCTGGCCTTCAGGATCGGTGAACAAGACTGGCAGGCAATCCGCCACCATGATGGTGCAGGCCACATCAACTTGCGTGGTGATACAGGCATCGGCCACGATGGCATCGGGCGTCTGTGCGCTCAGTGTTTGAACCGCACAGCCATGGACTTGCTGAAGAAAGACCGGACGCACCCCGCAAGCCCGCGCCACCCGACTGCGATTGATCGCCACATGATCTGGCCGATCACCGACATGGTCCCCAAGGTTCAGGGAGTCAAACGGTGCTTGCGAAACGCCCCCCTGACGCGTGGTGCAGAACGCGCCCACGCAGGAAGGCACAGGCCATGCAGGCTGCAGCCATGCGGCGTTCATCACGAATCAGGCTTCGTTGTCGGGGCAAGCGGAGGGCTGCGCCTGCTGGAATGCTGGCAGTTTCATGCACGCATCGAAAGCCCGCATGGTTCGCGGCAAACCGTCAAAGTTCACATCAAAGCGTTGTCCGTTGAAAATCTGCGGCACCAGGCAGCAGTCGGCCAGGCCAGGCGCATGGCCATGGCAAAACACCGCATCAGGTTCCTGCGCCAATTGACGCTCGAAACTGATCAGCCCCTCACGTACCCAGTGGCGGTACCAGGTGTTCTTGGCTTCTTCGTCAACCTTCAACTCGCGCACCAGGTATTTGAGAACCCGGAGATTGTTCAAAGGATGAATTTCACAGGCGATTGACTGTGCCAGAGCGCGCACGCGCGCACGCCCCAGTGCATCGGCAGGCAACAGCGGCGGGACTGGATGGGTTTCGTCAAGGTACTCCATGATGGCCATCGATTGCGCCAGATGATGTCCATCGGTTTCGAGCATGGGCACCAAGCCATCGGCAGACAAGTTGGTGTAAGGGGCTTGCTTGTGCTCGCCACGCACCAGATGCACAGGAATGTAATCGTAGGACAGACCCTTGAGGTTCAACGCAATGCGCACCCGAAAAGATGCGGAAGAACGAAAGTAGTTGTATAGCTTCATGACGCAAGGATACCTCTGCCGACCACATTCGTCACAAGGAATCCCGGGTTTTCCCTGAACGGGGATGCAGGCCCCTTCCATACAATAAATCAGCGTACTTATGATATCCGTGCTGAACACCATGCCAGTGCCTGCATGCGTCCTAGAATGCGTCACGCCTTTACTCTTTGTGATCCGAAAGAAACACCATGAGCTTTGTTTTCACACCCAGTCCCACTGTCTCCGTTCCCGTACTGGGCAGCCCCTCTCGCTTCCCTGTTCATCGCATTTACTGCGTGGGACGCAATTACGAAGAACATGCCAAGGAAATGGGGTTCACCGGGCGTGAGCCGCCCTTCTTCTTTCTCAAACCCGCCGATGCGATTGTGGTGGTGGATGCGGGCCAGACCGGCAACATGCCTTACCCGAGCCAGACAAAGAACTTTCACCATGAAATCGAGCTGGTTGTGGCCATTGGCAAAGGCGGCAAGAACATCCGTGCAGCTGACGCGCTGAGCCACATTTATGGTTATGCCGTGGGCCTGGACATGACGCGCCGCGATTTGCAGAACGACATGAAGAAACAGGGCCGGCCCTGGTGCATCGGCAAAGCCTTTGATCACAGCGCACCGATTGGCCCGATCACGCCCGCAGCGCAGGCTGGTGATGTGATGAACGCAGCTATTTTTGTGCAGGTCAATGGCCAGGACCGGCAACGCAGCAATGTCAACAAGCTGATCTGGAATATTGCAGAAACCATCGAGCATTTGTCCGCCGCCTGGGAGCTTCAACCAGGCGATCTGATTTACACCGGCACGCCCGAGGGCGTTGCCGCCGTCGTCGCTGGCGACACCCTTGTGGGTGGTGTCGGTGGTCTGGGCGAGTTGCACATTCGCGTCACAGACCAGGGCTAGGGCAAACACGGGTCCAGCCCGTGCAATGCCCCCGTTAAAGTCATTTTCATTCCATAGGAGATCCAGATGTTTCAACGTCGAACACTTTTGAAAACCGGCGCAGCCGTGGCCATGGGTGCACCCGCCCTCAGTGGCCTGGCACAACAAAGCGTGACCCTGAAGTTCCATACCTTCATGGCACCGCAATCCAGCGTGTGGCTGAGCATGCACAAGCCCTGGATGGAGAAAGTCGAAAAGGAATCTGGCGGTCGCATCAAATTTGAAGGTTATCCGGCCATGCAACTGGGCGGCACACCAGTTCAGCTGTATGACCAGGCCAAAGATGGCGTGGTGGACATCATCTGGACGCTGCCGGGCAACACCGCCGGGCGCTTCCCACGTGTGGAAGTGTTCGAGTTGCCGTTCATGATGAACAATGCCGAAGCCACCTCCAAGGCTTACTGGGAATATGTTCACACCGTTGCTGCGGACGAGTTCAAGGACACCCATCTGCTGGCCCTTCACGTCCATGGCCCGGGCATGTTTCACACCACAGAGAAGCAAATCAAGACGGCGGCGGACCTCAAGGGGCTCAAACTGCGCGGCCCGACACGTCAATCCACCAAGCTGCTGGCCTCGTTGGGTGCCACCCCCGTGGGCATGCCGCTGCCTGGCATTCCGGATGCGCTGTCCAAAGGCACGATCAACGGCTGCGTGATCCCCTGGGAAGTCGTGCCTGCCGTCAAGGTGCATGAACTGACCAAGTTCCACAGTGAATTCCCGGCCAACACGCCCGCTCTGTACACCACCACCTTCGTCATGGCCATGAACAAGGCCAAATACGAATCACTGGCGCCCGACCTCAAGAAAGTCATTGACAACAATTCCGGCATGGCCGCCTCTGCCTGGCTCGGCAAAGTCCAGCAAGGCAGCGACGTTCCCGGTCGCAAGACAGCCGTGGACCGTGGCAACACGATTTACACCATCGCACCCAGCGATGTGCAAGATTTCGTCAAGCGCTCCAGCCAGATCGATGACGATTGGGTCGCCGACATGAACAAGCGTGGCTTTGACGGCGCCAAGCTGCTGGACACAGCCAAAGCGCTGATCGCCAAGCACGGCAAAGCCTGAAGTTTTTCGCTTGCTGTTCAGATCAAGGCCCCTCGTGGGCCTTTTTCTTTTGCCCTACACTTGGGCCCATGTTGTTTCGTCATCCGCTCAAGCACTGCAAGAATTGCGGCAACGCCGTGGTCTACCGACTGCCGGACGATGGCGACACGCGCGAACGTGCAATTTGCACCGCGTGCCAGACTGTCCACTACGAAAATCCCTTGAACGTCGTAGGCACCCTACCCGTCTGGGAAGACAAAGTCTTGTTATGCAAGCGCAACATCGAGCCCCGCCATGGCAAGTGGACCTTGCCGGCCGGGTTCATGGAGCTGGGCGAAACCGTGGCCCAGGGCGCGGCCCGTGAAACCGATGAAGAAGCCGGTGCCCAAATCGAATTGCAGGATCTGTATACGCTGATGAATGTGGTGCGTGTGGGTCAAGTGCATTTCTTCTACCGTGCCAAACTGCTCAGCACCCACTTCAACCCTGGACACGAGACGATTGAAGCACGTCTCTTCAGCGAATCCGAAGTGCCCTGGGATGACATCGCATTTCGCACGGTGCGTGAAACCCTCCGGTGTTTTTTTGAAGACCGTCGCCATGGCGTCTTCCCGCTGCGTCAGATTGACATTCAGTAGCACCTGTGTGCACAGCGCACACCCTGTGCGCGTGACTTCCTTCTAAGCTAGTCCACCGGGGCCTTTCCCGAACGTTGCTTGGCCCATCGCGGGCAGCGCCACCTTGCACGAAGGACACCACATGAACCTCGCCATTCTCATTGCGATCTCTCGATACGATCATGTCCATGACCTTCCCGGCTGCCGCCAGGACGCGGTCAACATGAAGCAACTGTTGCAAGCCTGCGGAAAATACGAATGCATTCTGGAAGTCACCCAGGGCACACAGGCACGGCAAATCTGGGAAACCCTCAGCCAATTCGTGCGCAAGCATTTGGCGCAGGACATTCACGAAGTGATGCTTTATTTTTCAGGGCATGGCTACTACCGCGGCGATGCGCGTTTTTGTGGCTCCGACTTCCAGGCCTCGCAAAGCCAGACCACCTCCATTGGGAATGTGGAAATCGACCTGTTGCTGCGCAGCTTGAAGCCCCGCGTGCTGGTGAAGATCATCGACGCCTGTCAGTCCGGCATGCCGTACATCAAAGGTGAAAAGGATTCGTTCAAGCAAGCGCTGGCGCACAGTGTGTTGCCCTCCTTCATCAGCATGGCGTCCAGCCAATGCGACCAGCCTTCGTATGTGAACCAGGAGGGCAGCGACTTCACCCTGCAATGGATTCAGGCCGTGCTGTGCCAGCCCAGTGGCCCCATTTACTACAGTCACATCGGCTCATGGCTGGCGCGCGCATTTGAAGACAACACAGCCCAGACACCGTTTTTTGTGTCACAGGGCCATGGTCGCGAGATGCTGTGTGAGATGAACGATGCCTTGCGCAAACTGCGCGAGCGATCAGCCCAGCGCCCGACGAAGGCTTTGCGCGCAAAGGCTCACCGCCGTGTTGGCCTCGCGCAGAACACGCCCCATGGTGATAAAGCCATGGATCTGTCGTTCAAAACAGATGTACTGGGTCGGCACGCCGGCTTGTGACAAGGCATCGGCATATTGCAGGCCTTCGTCACGCAAAGGGTCAAAGCCCGCAGTCAGCACCAACGCTGGCGGCAGATCGGCATGTGAGCTCGCCAGCAATGGCGAGGCACGCCAGTCTGCTGCATCCTGCGCTTGCGCGAGATAGTTGCCCACAAACCAGGTGATGGAGTTCTTGGTCAGCAAATACCCCTGACCGTTGTGGGTGTGTGAAGGCGCGCTGCAATGCATGTCCACTGCAGGGTAAATCAGCAACTGGTACGCGGGCTTGACCGCCTGACCACGCAAACCCAGCGAGACAGCCGCAGCCAGATTGCCGCCCGCACTGTCGCCTCCCACAGCGATGCGTTGTGGATCAATGCCCAGCGCGTCGGCATGCCGAACCGTCCACTGAAAGGCCGCCATGCAATCGTCATAGGCCGCCGGGAAACGGTGCTCGGGGCCCATGCGGTAGTCCACCGCGACCACCACATAGCCTGTTTCCAGACTGAGTGTGCGGCAAAGTGTGTCATGCGTATCCAGATCCCCAATGGTCCAGCCACCCCCATGAAAGTACACCAGGGCGGGACGCATGGGACCGCCATCACGGTCTGTCGGCTGGTATTCACGGACTTGAAAACTGGCTTGCGGAGTGCTGACCGTGTGATCACGAACGCCCCAGATCGGTGGAGGATCCGGCTGGGTGAACAGTCGACGTGCGCGATACGATTCGCGGGCGTCGGCGGGGGTCTGGGTCTCCACCGGTGGCACGCCACGGTCCACCATCAGTTTCAACAGTTCTTGGGCCTGGGGATCCAGCATCTCAAATGCTCCTGTGCGTAAAGCTACCCGCTCAGGACACCAAGGACGCCATGGCCTGAACAAAACCGGGGGCCAGCTCGTTGCGCCGATCCGGCACCGCCCGCCCTCCGACAAAAACGCGTCGCGCCGGCGATGATGGCGTGGAAAACACCCAGGCGTCAAGCACATGCGCAGCAGGAACGCCCAGCAACGCATCGCAGGCACTGTCCAGCTCGATCATGTCGGCCCGCTGCCCCAGGGCGATGCCGTTCAGGGGAAGGCCGCTGGCAGCAGCCCCTCCCGCCACGGCCCAATCCAGCAAGCGTGCGGCCGTGGCGCCGGCTTGCTGTTGAAGGCTCACATTGCGCTGTTGCAGGTGCAAGCGCTGCGCGTACTCCAGCCATCGCAATTCCTCGGTCCAGTTGCGATTGACATGGCTGTCCGTCCCAACCGAACCGCGAACGCCCAAGCCTTGTGCACAGGGCCAGTCAAAACGACCATCGCCGAGGTTGGCTTCCGTGGTGGGACAGATCACCACGGTGGCGCCACTGTCGCGAATGGCGGTCAGTTCGTGTGGCAAGGCATGGGTGGCATGCACCAGATGCCAACGCGGACTCAAGGGCACCTGCTCGGCCAGCCACTCGATAGGCCGACGTTGATGGTGCGTCAGACAATCCTGCACTTCCTTCGCTTGTTCGGAAATATGGATGTGGAGCGGGACATCTGGCAAGGCACGCTCAACGGTCAACACAGAACTCATGGGCACCGCGCGCAGGGAGTGCACAGCCACACCACAATGAAACAAACCAGCACCTGCTGCTCGGGCATGCTGCGCCAGACGCGCATGAAGGTCCAGGATGAAATCAGGGTCGGCCTGGAAACGGCGTTGAGACGCATTCAGGTGCGCGTGACCAAAACCCTGGCGCATGTACAACGTGGGCAGCAAGGTCAGCCCAATGCCGCTGCGTTCTGCGGCCCGCACCAACGCCCAGGCCATTTCAGCAGGATCGCTGTAAGGGTGGCCTTGGGGATCACGGTGCACATAATGAAATTCGCAGACGTGGGTGTAGCCCGCACGGAGCATTTCGGCATACAGCCAGGCCGCCACCTGTTCCAGCGCCTGCGGGTTGATCTGCAACGCCACCTGGTACATGCGCTCACGCCACGACCAGAAATCGTCCTGAGGCCGATCGCTGCGTTCGGCCAAGCCGGCCATCGCCCGCTGGAAAGCATGGCTGTGGGCATTGGTCATCCCGGGAAGGACACAGCCCAGTCGCTCGGCGCCTTCTGCCGCCTGCGCTGAAGCATTCGGCTCGATGTGGCACCATTTCCCGCTGGCATCAGACGCCAGCAACACGTGCTCGGCCCAGCCACCATTCACCCAGGCCTGTTGCGCCAGCCACTTCATGCGGGCAGCGCCTGCAAGGCGTCCAAGGCCGCGCGGACCATCGCGCCCAGGCTGGGCTGCAAACGCTCCGCCGCTGCCGGCAGGTAGGCATACGGCGCAACTTCCTGCATGTACAGCGACTGGCACTTTTCCAGCTGAACCGCGTGAATGCCCAGTACGGGCTGTCCGTAGTGGCGCGTGATGTATCCCCCCTTGAAACGTCCATTGACCACATGCGACATGTGACGTGCAGGCGCACATGCCTGTGCCACAGCGGCGGTGATCGAGGCATGGGCGGCTTGGCCATCCGCCGTTCCAATGTTCAGATCGGGCAGCTTGCCTTCAAACAGCCATGGCAATTCGCTGCGAATGCTGTGGGCATCCCACAGCAGCACCCGACCGTGCAGACGCCGCAAGCGCTGCAACTCGGCGGCCAACGCATCATGGTAGGGTTGCCAATAGGTCTGGCGTCTTCTGAGGCGCTCATCGGCATCCGGTTCAGCGCCCTCACGGTAGAGCGGCTCGCCTGTGAAAAATCGTGTGGGACACAACTCGGTGTTGGATGCACCGGGATACATCGGCGTGTCATCGGGTGGACGATTCAAGTCGATCACATAGCGCGCGTAGCGGGGTCGCAATACGCTGGCACCGATGTCATCCAGAAAGTTGTACAGCTGATCCAGATGCCAATCGGCGTCCTCCGTGGCCAGGGCACGGGGCACAAAAGCCTCGCGCAAATCTTCTGGCACTTCGGTCCCCAGATGGGGCATGCTCACAAGCAAAGGAACGTGTCCTTGTTTCAAATCGTAAATCGGGTTCATCGGGCACACCTGTGTCAAATTTGGACGGAAACGCCGGCGACCAGCGTCTGAAGTCGTGGCCGCGCGCCTATGGCATAGCAAAGCTCCGCAGGCTCCTGAACATCCCACAGCACGATGTCTGCGCGTTGCCCGGCCACCAGGGTGCCCCTGTCGCTCAAGCCCAAAGCACGGGCCGCATGCCGCGTGACACCCGCCAGGGCCTCTTGCGGTGTGAGACGAAACAGTGTGCAGGCCATGTTGAGCATCAACAACAAAGAAGTGCACGGGGAACTGCCAGGATTGCAATCGGTGGAGATCGCCATGGGCACGCGATGCTCACGCAGCAAGGCGACAGGCGGCACCCGCGTTTCGCGTAAAAAATAGAAAGCGCCAGGCAGCAAGACAGCCACGCTGCCTGACTGCGCCATGGCTTGAGCACCACGTGGGCTGAGCCATTCCAGGTGATCGCAACTCAAAGCCTGGTAGCGCGCTGCCATGGCGGCACCGTCGCTGTCACTGAGTTGCTCCGCATGCAGTTTGACGGGCAAGCCCAGTTGGGCTGCCCGCTCGAAAACACGCTCTGTCTGAGACAGACTGAAGCCAATGGTGTCGCAAAATGCATCAACGGCATCGACCAGCCCTTCGGCAGCCAGGGTGGGCATCATGGCCAGCACCTCGTCGATGTAGGCATCGCTGCGCCCCGCATATTCCGGTGGTATGGCGTGTGCACCCAGAAAGCTGGTACGCACGGTGACAGGGTGCGTCTGCCCCAGCCGACGGGCCGTTCGAAGACACTTGGCCTCATGCGCCAAGGCCAGTCCATAGCCTGATTTGATTTCGATCGTGGTCACGCCTTCTTGCAGCAAGGCTTTCAGACGGCGCTGGCTTTGCGCATAAAGCGTTGCTTCATCGGCTTCACGCGTGGCCTTCACCGAGGACACGATGCCACCACCTGCACGGGCCACTTCTTCGTAGCTGGCACCATTGAGGCGCAACTCGAATTCGTTCGCACGCTGTCCGCCATAGACCAGGTGGGTGTGACAATCAATCAGCCCTGGCGTGATCAAGGCGCCCTGCGCATTGTGATGTTCCGTGTGGGCACCGGCATAGGCTGAGGGCAAGTCAGCGCGCGGGCCGACCCAGGCAATCCTGTCGTCTTGCAACACCAGCGCGCCGTCGGGAATCCAGCCATAGCCATCGGGCGCATCTGCACACAGTGTCGCGAGTTGGCAATGGGTCCATACGTGAAAGCTTGTCATGCGCATCCTTCCGATTCGGACCCCGCGGTCAGGGTCCAGCCCAGACACGAGGGTCCCGACAGTTGTACCTGGGTTGCCTCTTGCACCCAAGCCCAGCACAGACTGTGCTCGGGCAAAAGAAGCACCTCGTCGGCCACTTGGACCTGCGTGGGCGCCAGTGCATAGCATCCCACCACATCGCCCGCTTTGGCCAGCAATTGGCCGCGGCCATCCGTGAACCGCGTCATCTGGGCATGCAAGCCCCGACTCATCAGATTGAAATCCAGGGTCGTGCCATTCAGCAAGTGGCACTCACAGGCTTGCTCACCCGAAAATGCCAAGGGCGCATCCTGCACGGTCAAGACAAATGTTTGATCAGCAAAACGCAGGCGAACCCCGGCGCCCGACAGCACGGCAAATTGCCGATCCACGCCTTCAAACCGGGAGAACGGTCCGTCCTGGGCCACCTCGGCCACCGAAACCCGCCATTGCCAATCGTCCAGGCGCGGCCAGGCTGCAAGCTCATGGGTGATCCCACCACCGTTTCGCCAGGGTACGGGCGGCACATCGGCCAGACGACACACTTGCCAAGCCAGGCTCATGCTTGAAAATTTCCGGCAAAACTGTGACGGCTGCCAGGGTAAACCAGGCGCCCAATGCTGGCCACACGCAGGCCACTGACGGTTCGTCGAACCACCACCAGACAGGGCTGGGTACGGGACATTTTCAAGTGGCGTGCTTCCAGCGCGGATGGCAAACACGCCTCGATCGAGTAACTGGCTTCGGTCAACGGTGCATGCTCGAGCAGATGGCGCGTGGGCGTGATCTGAGTGAAATCGGCAGACAAGTAAGCCGGCGCGGCCGCAGGGTTGACATGGCGGTCTTCATACAGAATCGGCACCCCGTTTTCGGAATGGATCACCAGGGAATGAAAGACCATTGCCCCCGGCTTCAATCCGAGCTGACGTGCCAATTCTGCTGTGGCTTTTTGCTTCTCCACCTTGAGCACTTGCGCAGAGTGGACGTGCCCCCGCTCGGTCACCTCCTCACGGATGTCACGAATTTCCAGACGTGACGAAATACGCGAGAGCTCGGCCACAAATGTGCCCGAGCCTTGCACACGCTGCACCAGCCCCTCGGAGACCAACTCGCGCAAGGCGCGGTTGACGGTCATGCGACTCACCCCGAATTGGTGCATCAGCGCACTTTCACTCGGCACGGGATCGCCGGGCTTCCACAAGCCCTGGCTGATCCGCTGCCGAACAAAGGCTTTGACCTGATCGTAAACAGGTGTTTTGGATGAAACCATGCATCAGAGCTTACCTCAGTTGACACAAGTTGTATAGACAACTAGCATGGACCATCACGACTGTTCTCTCAAGGGAAATCCCTATGTCCGATGTGTCACTGTCCAACCCTTTGAATGCCAAGGCCCGCCCGGTGCGTGCGCCTCAAGGCTCTACCCTGCACTGCGCCAATTGGGAAATCGAAGCGGCCTACCGCATGATCCAGAACAACCTGGATCCTGCGGTTGCCGAGAATCCCGACGAGCTCGTGGTCTACGGCGGCATTGGCAAGGCCGCACGCAACTGGGCCTGTTTTGATGCCATTCTGGATGCCCTGCGCAAACTTCAACCTGACCAAACGCTGCTGGTGCAATCCGGCAAACCTGTCGGCGTTTTTCGCACCCATGCGGGCGCGCCCCGGGTCCTGATTGCCAATTCCAATCTGGTACCACAGTGGGCCACTTGGGAGCACTTCAATGAGCTCGACCGCGCCGGCCTGATGATGTACGGGCAAATGACCGCCGGCAGCTGGATCTACATTGGCAGCCAGGGCATTGTCCAAGGCACCTACGAAACCTTCGTGGAAGCCGGCCGACAGCACTTCAATGGCGATCTGTCCGGTCGCTGGGTGCTGACTGCGGGCCTGGGTGGCATGGGGGGCGCGCAACCACTTGCGGCCACGTTCGCAGGCGCATGCTCGCTGAACATCGAATGTCAGCAGTCGCGCATCGATTTCCGTTTGCGCACCCGGTATGTGGACAAGCAAGCCGCCAATCTGGATGAGGCTTTGGCCATGATTGCGCACCACACCCAGCGCAAAGAGGCTGTATCCATCGCGTTGTGCGGCAATGCCGCCGAACTTCTGCCCGAACTGGTCCAGCGTGTGCAGCAAGGGGGGCTTCGCCCTGACATCGTGACCGACCAGACTTCGGCACACGACATCATCAACGGCTACCTGCCCGCTGGCTGGAGCATCGAGCGCTGGCAAGCTGCGCAAAAAGACCCCTCACAACATGCCGCCTTGAAAGAGGCGGCGGGTGAATCATGCGTCGCCCACGTGCGAGCCATGCTGGCCTTCCACGAGATGGGCATCCCCACGGTGGACTATGGCAACAACCTGCGCCAGGTCGCCAAAGACTTCGGCCTGTCCAACGCGTTCGACTACCCGGGGTTTGTGCCTGCCTACATTCGCCCCCTCTTCTGCCGAGGCATCGGCCCCTTCCGCTGGGTGGCACTCAGTGGCGATCCAGAAGATATTTTGAAGACCGACGCCAAGATGAAGGCGCTGTTCCCCGAGCACAAGCATTTGCATCGCTGGCTGGACATGGCCGAGGAGCGCATCAGCTTCCAGGGTTTGCCCGCACGGATTTGCTGGATTGGCCTGGGAGAGCGCCATCGCGCGGGCCTGGCTTTCAATGAAATGGTCCGAAACGGCGAACTCAAAGGCCCCATCGTGATCGGTCGTGACCACCTTGATAGTGGCTCAGTGGCCTCGCCCAACCGCGAAACCGAAGCCATGCGCGACGGCTCTGACGCCGTCAGCGACTGGCCCTTGCTGAATGCCTTGCTGAACACCGCCAGCGGTGCCACCTGGGTCAGTCTGCACCACGGCGGTGGTGTCGGTATGGGGTATTCTCAACATGCCGGCGTGGTGATCGTCTGTGATGGCACCGCGCAAGCCGATGAGAAACTGGCCCGTGTGCTGTTCAACGACCCCGCCACGGGCGTCATGCGCCACGCGGATGCCGGCTACGAAGAAGCTTTGGCGTGCGCCACCGAAAACCATTTGCAACTTCCCATGCTCTCTGCCTGAGAGTTCTTTTTGAACCTTTTCACCTTCACCTAGGAGTTTTCATGAAAAAACTGGCTGCCCTCACATTGACCGCCCTCTTCGCCTGCACTGCCTCGGCGCAAGAAACCAAGGTCGGCATCGGCTTCTCCGGCTGGACCGGCTTTGCGCCGCTCACACTGGCCAAGGAAGCCGGCATCTTCAAGAAAAACGGACTGGATGTCGCGCTGAAAAAAATCCCGCAGAAAGACCGCCACTTGGCCATCGCCTCTGGTGATGTTCAGTGTGCGGCCACCACGGTCGAAACCTGGGTCGTCTGGAATGCCAACGGCGTGGCAACCACCCAGATCTTCCAACTCGACAAGAGCTATGGCGCGGACGGCATGGTTGTGAAAGGTGACATCCAGAAGATCAGCGACCTGAAAGGCAAGACCGTCGCCGCCAGCGCGCCTGGCACGGCCCCCTTCTTCACCCTGGCCTGGATGCTCAAGAAAAACGGACTGTCGGTCAAGGACGTGAAAGTGGTCAACCTCGAACCGCAAGCAGCAGCCAACGCCATGATTGCCGGCACTGCTGGTATCGATGCCGCGATGACCTACGAACCTTACCTGGGCGCCGTGCGCACCAAGCCCGAGGCAGGCAAGATCATTGCCACCACACTGGACTACCCCATGATCATGGACACCTTTGGCTGCACGCCCAAGTTCCTGGCAGAAAATCCGAAAGCGGCCAAGGCACTGGCCGACAGCTATTTCGAAGCTTTGGACATGATTGCCAAAGAGCCCGCCAAGAGCTTTGAAATCATGGGTGCCGACGTCAAGCAGCCGGCCGACAAGTTTGAGGCCAGCCAGAAATTCCTGCGCTGGCAAGACCGTGCGGCCAACCAGAAATTCTTTGCGGGCGAGCATGCGCAGTTCAGCAAAGAGGCAGCCGAATTGCTGCTGGAAGCCGGCATCATCAAGCAGATCCCCGATTTGAGCAAGCTGGCTGACACCCGCTTCATCAAGTAACACGCATGCGTCCACTGCAAGCTGTTTCCCCTGGCACGCGCGTCGTGCTGGGGATCGCCTTTTTCGTTGTCTTTTTCGCAGTCTGGGCCTTTGCCACCCTGGGTGGCTTTGTGTCCAAAACTTTTCTGGCCGATCCCATCACCATGGTGCGATCGGGCCTGGATCTGTTGCTGAACCAAGGTTTTGCAGCCGACATCGGCATGACGGTCTGGCGTGTGCTAGGAGGCTTTGTGATTGCCGCACTGCTGGCTGTGCCGCTGGGGGTGCTGATGGGCGCCTACAAGCCTGTGGAAGCTTTCTTCGAGCCTTTTGTCAGCTTTGCCCGTTACCTGCCGGCCTCGGCATTCATTCCGCTGCTGATCTTGTGGGCAGGTATTGGGGAAACGCAAAAGCTGGCGGTCATTTTCATTGGTTCGTTCTTTCAACTGGTACTGATGATTGCGGTCTCCGTGGGCAACACCCGACGCGATCTGGTGGAGGCGGCCTATACCCTGGGTTCACGGGACAGAGGCGTGGTCACGCGCGTCCTCCTGCCCAGTGCGGCACCGGAGATCGCAGAAACCCTGCGCATGGTGCTGGGGTGGGCCTGGACCTATGTCATCGTGGCCGAACTGATTGGAGCCTCCAGCGGCATCGGCCACATGATCACCGACAGCCAGGCCCTGATGGCCACCGATCAGATCATCTTCGGCATCATCGTGATCGGCGCGATTGGCCTGGTCACCGACTTCGTTTTCAAATCTTTCAACCGCTGGTTGTTCCCCTGGGCACGACTGGCCTGAGCCATGACCATTCTTCAGATCTCTCAGGTCAGCAAGACCTTTGTGTCGCAGGGCCAGCGCACCCAGGCGCTGCTGGCCACGGATTTCAGCGTTGCAGAAAACGACTTCATCACCATCCTCGGCCCCTCTGGCTGTGGCAAATCCACCCTGCTACGCATGGTGGCCGGTCTGGACACCCCCACCACAGGCACCATCACACTGGACGGCCGTGAAGTGTCGGGCCCCGGCGCGGACCGAGGCATGGTGTTTCAAAGCTACACCCTTTTCCCCTGGCTGACGGTGGAGCAAAACGTCTGTTTTGGTTTGCGCGAAAAAAACATGCCCCTGCCTGAGCAACGCGAGATCGCGGCGCACTTCATCGGCAAGGTCGGACTGAAAGGTTTCGAGCAACATTTTCCCAAGCAGCTTTCGGGGGGCATGCAGCAGCGCACGGCCCTGGCACGCGCGCTGGCCAACAACCCGCGCATCTTGCTGATGGACGAGCCCTTTGGCGCACTGGACCACCAGACGCGCGAGATGATGCAGGAATTGCTGCAGGACATCTGGGAAGCAGAACGCAAAACTGTGCTGTTCGTGACCCATGACATTGACGAAGCCATCTTCATGGGCAACCGCGTGGTGGTCATGAGTGCGCGGCCCGGACGGATCAAATGCGACTGGCCCGTCCCGCTGGCCTATCCACGCCATTACTCGGTCAAGACCACCCCACCCTTTGCCGAATTGAAGGCGCGTCTCACAGAGGAAATCCGCATCGAGGTGATGGGGGTAAAGTAGGAAGGTTCAGGCCCGTGGTGCGGCCTGACTTGACGAAGGACAGTCGGGATGAGTCGTTTGCCATTGACAGGAATCCGCGTGATCGATGCCAGCGCGGTGCTCATGGGGCCCTATGCCAGCCAGTGGCTGGGAGATTTCGGCGCAGAGGTCATCAAGGTCGAGCCCCCGGAAGGCGACTCCACGCGTCAGACCGGGCCCAGCACCGAATCCGGCATGGCCCCCGTGTTTCTGGGGGTCAACCGCAACAAGAAAAGTGTGGTTCTCAATCTGAAAAAACCTCAAGGTAAGCAAGCGCTGCAAGCATTGATCGCCAGCAGCGATGTGTTCATGCACAACATCCGCCCGCAAAAACTCGCGGGCCTGGGGCTGGACCCCGACACGTTGCGCGCGCGCCATCCGCGTCTGGTGTTTGCCAGCCTGCATGGTTTTTTGGAACAGGGACCCTATGGCGGCAAGCCGGCCTATGACGACATCATTCAGGGCATGTCAGGCAACGCCGCCCTGGTGGCCGCTCAGAGCGGCATGCCACGCTACTTTCCCACCGTGGCGGCCGACAAAACCAGTGGTCTTGTTGCCGCCATGGCCATTCTGGCTGCATTGACACAACGTCAGACCACCGGACAAGGCTGCAAGGTGGAAATCCCCATGTTTGAAACCATGGTCGCCTTCAATCTGGTCGAGCATTTTTATGGCGCCCATTTTGTGCCAGCGCAAGCAGCGGCTGGCTATCCGCGTGTGCTGGCGCCATGGCGACGCCCTTACCAAACCCGCGACGGTCATGTTTGCATGATGCCGTATACCGATGCCCACTGGCAGCGCTTTTTCACAGCCCTGGGCGAAACCGCACTCGCAGCGGACCCGCGTTTCAGCACCATGGCTGCGCGCACACGCCACATCGAGGCCCTCTATGAAACCACCGGCCGTCTGGTGGCGCAGCATGACACGGACCACTGGCTGGCGCTGTGCGAACGCATCGACATTCCCGCTGCGCGCATGAATACCTTGGAAGATCTGCCTGAGGATCCGCACCTGAAAGCCACGGGCTTTTTTGAAACATTGCACGACCCTGCCATGGGCACGTTGCGCTTTCCCGGCGTGCCAGTGCAATTTGACGGCGAGCGACCGCCCACGCGCACCCCTCCCCGGTTGGGCGCCGACACCGATGCCGTGTTGCGACAGGCAGGAATTGACCAAGCTCAAATTGAAACCTGGAAAGCCGAAGGAGCCGTGGGTGTGAACCAACGTGACAGCGACGCGCGGTGAGCGCACCAAAGTTGCTGAAAATCACACCATGAGCACACCATCACCTAAACGTCTGGGGCAAGGGTTTTATTGGCAAGACTTGGCGGTTGGCCAGGTCTTTGACACCTACCGCCGCACGATCACCGAAACCGATCTGATCAACTTCATCTCCTGCACCGGCATGCTGGAGGCCATCTTCATCGAGGAAGGTTATGCCGGTGGCGCCATAGAGGGCCGTCCCGTCCCAGGCGCATTGACCTACACCTTGATTGAAGGTTTCATTCTGCAAACCATGATCCAGGGCACAGGGCTAGCCATGCTGGAGTTGACGCAAAAAATTCTGCAACCTGTGCGCGTGGGTGACACCATTCAAGGCGTGGTCACCGTGACTGAAATCAAACCCACTTCGCAGCGTGGCCGCGCGGTGGTCAACTCCACCATCGAGGTCTACAACCAACTCGACACCCTGGTCATGACCTACACCGCCAAGCGATTGCTGGCCGGTCGGTCTGATTGAAACTTTGTAGGAGACATCCATGAATATTTTGCGACGCATGGCCCTGGCCAGTACAGTGGCGGCCTTGTTCGGCATGACCCCCTCTATGCAGGTGATGGCGCAACCGGCCTACCCGGACAAGCCGATCAAACTCGTTCTGCCGTTTCCGCCAGGTGGTCCGACCGATCTGGTAGCGCGTGTGCTGGCACAAAAAATCGGCGATCAGATGGGCCAGCCGGTCCTGGTTGAGAACAAGCCAGGCGCCAATGGCAACATCGCAGCAGACATGGTGGCCAAGGCACCCGCCGATGGTTACACCGTGCTCTACAACACCTCGTCCATCGCGCTGAGCGCCACGCTCTACAAGAAGCTGAACTATGACGTGCGTACAGATTTTGCGCCGGTGGTCCTGACGGCGGTGATTCCCCTGGTCCTGGCGGTGCATCCGTCGCTGCCTGTGAACAACGTTCAGGAGTTTTTGAACCATGTGAAAGCCAACCCCGGCAAACTCACCTATGGCTCGGCAGGCAACGGCAACATCACCCACCTGGGCGCCTATCTGCTGTTGCACAGCCGCAGTCTGCAAGCCACGCATGCGCCCTACAAAGGCAGTGCACCAGCGCTGACCGATCTGGTGGGCGGTCAGACACAGTTCATGACCGACACCGTCAACTCGGCCCTGCCCTTCATTCGGGACAACCGACTGCGGGCCCTTGCTGTGACCAGCCTGAAGCGCACCTCGGTGTTGCCAGATGTGCCGACCTTGAATGAAACCGTGATGCCCAAATTCGAAGTTGGCGCATGGCAGGGCATGTTGGTGCCCGCGAAAACACCGGCCGAGATTGTCAAACGGCTCAACGCCGAAGTGATGAAGGCCTTGAACTCGCCCGAGGTCAAAGCCAAGCTGGCGGTTCAGGGTGCCGAACCATTGGGTTCGACATCCGAAGAGTATGGCCAGTACATCCAATCGGAAATCACGCGCTGGGGTCAGGTCGTGAAACTGACCGGCGCTTCACTCGAATAACGGCTCGTTCACAGGAGAACGCTATGACCCCACGTCGCCCCTTCCTTCGTTACATGGCCCAAATTGGCATGGTCTGCCTTGCCGCTGTGACTCCCTTCACTGCAACGGCACAGGATTTTCCGTCCAAGCCCATCAAGTTTGTGGTCCCGTTCCCGCCTGGCAGCGGCACCGACACTTCGGCACGCTACTTCGCCAAAAAATTCACCGAGATCACGGGACAGACCGTGGTGGTGGACAACAAACCCGGCGCGAATGGATTCATCGCCGTGCGTGCTGTCCTTTCCGCACCTGCTGACGGTTACACGGTATTCGTTGGCAGCAACTCCACGCTCGCGGTCAACGCAGCCTTGTTCAAGACGCTGCCCTACGATCCCGTGTCGGATTTTTCACCCCTGAGCATGCTGATGCGCTCCCCAGCCTTGCTGATCGTGCCAGGCCAGGGCCCCCACAAAACCTTGTCCGAATTGATAGGTCAGGCCAAATCTCAACCTGGCACGCTGAATTACGGCGCGGGTTCGGCGGGTTATCAGCTGATGGCCGAATCCTTCAATGATGCCGCCAAGGTTCAAACCACAGGCGTGCCTTTCAAGGGGGCTTCTGAAGCGGTGACCGCCGTTGCATCGGGCACAGTGCAACTGGCATTCGCCGAAATGACCAGCGCGCAAGAGTTGGTCAAAAGCGGCAAATTGCGTGCGCTCGCCGTGGCCTCTGAAAAACGCTCTCCGGCTTTGCCGCAAGTGCCCACGGCCAGCGAGGCTGGCTTGAGCGGTTTCACCGCCTACACCTGGGTCGCTGCAGCTGTGTCTGCCAAAACGCCCCGTGAGGAAACTGAGAAACTGGCGGCCCTGTTCACCCGAATTGAAACCATGCCGGAGACCCGCGAGTTCTATGAACGGATCGGCGCCGAAGTGATGCGGGGCGGCCCAGAGGAGATGCGCCATTTTCAGGCCGATGAAATCCGGCTTTGGAAGCGCATCGCCACGCAAGCCAAAGTGGAGCAGCAGTGACCGCAACACCAGGTGCGCTCGCCAACATCCGCGTGCTGGACTTGTCGCGGGTGCTCGCCGGGCCATGGGCCAGCCAGATGCTGGGCGATCTGGGCGCCGACATCTGGAAAGTGGAGCGTCCAGGCAGCGGGGATGACACGCGCCTGTGGGGGCCACCCTTTCTGAAAGACCCACAGGGGGAACCCACAGGTGAATCGGCCTATTACCTCTGCACCAACCGCAACAAACGCTCACTGGCCATCGATTTCACCCAGCCAGCGGGCCAGGCACTGATCAAGGCGCTGGCCCAGCAATGCGATGTGCTCATCGAGAATTTCAAGGTGGGCGGACTCAAGGCCTATGGCCTGGATGCTGCCAGCCTGCGTGCGCTCAATCCTCGACTGATCTATTGCTCGATCACGGGCTTTGGCCAGACGGGACCGTATGCACACCGCGCTGGATATGACTTCCTGATTCAAGGCATGGGCGGACTGATGAGTGTGAGCGGCCGTGGCGATGGTGAGCCAGGCGCTGGCCCCATGAAGGTGGGTGTCGCTCTGACCGACATCATGACGGGCATGTACGCCAGCACAGCCATTCTCGCCGCCCTGCATGCCCGTCACGCCACAGGTGAAGGACAGCACATTGATCTGGCTTTGCTGGACGTCCAGGTTGCCAGCCTGGCGAACCAGGGCATGAACTACCTCTACAGCGGCCAATTGCCCAAACGCATGGGCAACGCCCATCCCAACACAGTGCCTTACCAGGACTTTCCCACTGCCGACGGTCACATGATTCTGGCCATCGGCAACGACAGTCAATTTGCCAAATTTTGCAACGCCGCAGGTCAGCCTTCCTGGGCGCAGGATGAACGCTTTGCCACCAATGCCGCGCGTGTAACGCATCGCCAGACCCTGATTCCGCTCATGTGTGAGGTCACCCGCACACGCAGCACCCAGACATGGGTCAGCACCCTGGAGAATCTGGGCGTTCCTTGTGGCCCCATCAACACCGTGGACCAGGTCTACCAAGACCCGCAAGTCCAGGCACGCGACCTGAAATTCGAGATGCAGCATCCCCGTGCTGGCGCCATCCCCCTGATTGCCAACCCGATTCGCATGTCACAAACCCCGGTGCAATACCGCCACGTTCCACCCGCCATTGGGCAGCACACGCAAGAGGTGCTGTCGCAGGTGCTTGGCCTGTCTGCTGACGAATTGACCGCACTGACCCAACAAGGAGTGTTCGGATGAGCACACTGACCTCACTTTCCCCCACCGCCATTCCCCCCGAAGACGAGGCCTTGCGCGAACCGGTTCGCGCTTTCCTGAAGCAAGCACTCAAAGACATGCCTGCCCACATCCGCGCCAAATCGTGGTCAGGTTACGACAAGGCATTCAGCCGCGAACTGGGCCGTCGAGGCTGGCTGGGGATCACCTTGCCAGCATCGGTCGGTGGCGGCGGTCGCAGCGCATTCGCCCGCTTCGTGCTGGTCGAAGAGTTTCTCAATGCTGGTGCCCCCGTCGGCTCGCATTGGATTGCAGACCGGCAAAGCGGACCACTGATTCTGAAGTACGGGACGCCTGCGCAACAACAGTTCTACATTCCGCGCATCTGTCGTGGCGAGGCTTTTTTCTGCATTGGCATGAGCGAACCCAATTCGGGATCGGACTTGGCGGGTGTGAAAACACGCGCCACCCGAACCGACACAGGCTGGCTGCTCAATGGTCAGAAAATCTGGACCACCAATGCGCACAACTGCGATTACATGATTGCCCTGGTCAGAACCTCAGGCACCACGGAAGATCGCCACCAGGGTCTGTCGCAATTGATCGTGGATCTCAAATTGCCCGGTGTCACCGTGCGCCCGATCACAGATTTGTCTGGTGACCAGCATTTTTGTGAAGTCTTTTTCGACAATGTGGCGCTGTCTGCCGATGCCCTGATCGGTGAGGAAGGCCAGGGCTGGGCGCAGGTGACAGCGGAGCTTGCCTTCGAACGCAGCGGCCCGGAGCGCGTCTACGCCAGCATCGTGCTCTTTGATGAATGGCTGGCCTTTGTGCGCACCCCGCAGGGGCGCACCGAATCGGCGACGCGCCTGGCAGGAAAAATTCTGAGCCAGCTCGCGCCTGTTCGGGCCATGTCTGTGGCCATCACTGAAAAACTCACGCGCGGCGAAAGCCCGGTCATCGAAGCCGCCCTGGTCAAAGACATTGGCACCGGCATCGAACAATCCATTCCCGCACTGATTGCGGACGATCTGTTCTCACGGGAAGCCACGCAGGTCCCTCTGGAATTGCTCCAGACCCTGAACTACGTCACCCATGTGGCTCCCTCGTTCTCGTTGCGTGGCGGCACACGTGAAATTCTGCGCGGCATGATTGCGCGTGGCCTGGGTTTGCGCTGAACCAACGCTTGTGGAGTCAATGATGGACACTCTTTTTTCCGATGCCCTGCGCGATCTGCTGCAAGACCAGTGCACCCCCCATGTGGTCCGAGCCATTGAGGCCAATCCCTCGCAGCGCTCATTGTGGCAAACCCTGGACGCCTCGGGCTTTCCCGATGCGATGTTGCCTGACAGTCAGGGCGGCGCCGGCCTCAACCTGAACGAAGCGTTTCATCTGTTCGCGCTGTGCGGTGCCCATGCCGTGCCGCTGCCCCTGGCTGAAACCATGTGGTGCCGTGCCTTGCTGAATGCGCAAGCCATTGCCATTCCGACGGGGAGCATCACCTTGGCCACAGGCCACTGCAATGCACAGGGAGAACTGTTCGCTGAGCTTGTGCGCATGGGACGTGTTGCAGATAGCGTGATCGTCACGGATCACGAGCGAGCCTGGTTGCTCTCCACAAACGAAGCACAGCAAACACCAGCGGGCTTCGCACTGGATGCATCGCTCTGCTGGCCTGCAGGAGCGCTGGCCAAAGCCACGGTGCTCATGCAGGCGCCAGATGTCAAAACTTTGCAAGCCTGCTTGTATGCGGCCCAGCTTTCAGGCGCCTTGATGTCGGTCTTCGAACGAACCTTGCAATACGCCAACGACCGACAACAATTTGGCCGACCGATTGGGAAATTCCAGGCGATTCAGCACCAGCTCAGTGTGATGTCCGAGCATGCCTTTGCGGCACGCATGGCGGCACAACTGGGTTGCCAGTCGACGACGGTGCATCCCGAGCGTCTGCGTGTGGCGGTCGCCAAGGCCCGAACCAGCGAGGCGGCTCTGGAAGTGGCCGCGCTGGGGCATGCGATTCATGGCGCGATCGGTTTCACGGCAGAGTTCGACCTGCAACTGCTGACCCGTCGCCTGCACGCCTGGCGCCAGGCCGGCGGTTCTGAGTCCTATTGGCACGCGGTCCTGGGCCAGGCCTTGCTGGATCGCCCCGATGCGCAGGTGCTGGAACTGATACGCGATGTCGCCGATGTCCACTGACAGTTTTTCCCGGAGTTTTTCATGAGCCATTTTTTGAACATCGAGCGTCAAGGTCCCATCCTGACGCTGACCATGAACCAGCCGGAAACGCGCAACGCGCTCACCGGCAACACGGCCGTGGAGGAGCTGGTGCAGGCATGCGCCATGGTCAGCAAGGACAGCAGTATCCGTGTGGTCATCCTGACAGGCAACGGCCCGGTCTTCAGTTCGGGCGGCAATGTCAAAGACATGCAACGCTATCAGACGCAGCAACTCAGTCCTGAGGTGATTCGCGAGGAATACCGCCAAGGCATTCAACGCCTGCCCAAGGCACTCTACAACCTGGACGTACCGGTGATTGCTGCCGTCAATGGCCCCGCCATCGGAGCCGGGCTGGACCTGACCTGCATGTGCGACATCCGGATCGCCTCCGACAATGCCACTTTTGCAGAAAGCTTCGTCAAGGTGGGGATCGTGCCCGGTGATGGCGGTGCCTGGCTGCTTCCCCGCGTGGTGGGTATGTCCAAAGCGTCCGAAATGGCATTCACCGGCGAGGCACTGAATGCCCAGCAAGCCCTGGCCTGCGGCCTGGTTTCGCGCGTGGTCAGCCCCGAAGAACTGTTGCCCCAGGCGCAGGCGCTGGCTCAGAAAATCGCAGCCAATCCCGGGGGCGTCCTGCGCATGACCAAGCGCCTGCTTCGCGAAGGCGAGCGCAGCACGCTGGAGTCCTTGCTGGAAATTTCAGCGGGCTACCAGGCCATTGCGCACATGAGTGATGACCATCATGAGGCGGTGCGCGCTTTTGTTGAAAAGCGCCCTCCCGTCTTCAAAAACTGAATCACTCCGGTTTCACGCCAGCACTGCGCAAAGCATTGCGCCAGCGATCCACTTCGCTCCTGAGCAATTGACGCATTGCCTCGGGCGTGGCCTGATCAGCAGGCACCACCAACCCACTCATCTCTTGCAGACGCTGGGTGAAACTGGGGTCGCCCAGCGATTGACGCAAAGCGGCAGAGAGTTTATCAATCACCGGCTTTGGGGTGCCTTTGCTGGCATACAGGCCGTGCCACACCGCCAACTGGAATCCTGCCATGCCGGACTCTTCAAAGGTGGGCACATCCGGGAGTGACTTCAACCGTGCCTTGGTGGCCACGGCAATGGGCTTGAGGTTGCCTGATTTGATATGGCCCAAGGTGCTGGCGGGCTGATCACAGATGACATCCACCTGTCCGCCAAGCAAATCGTTGAGGGCTGGCCCAGTCCCTTTGTAAGGCACGGCTGTCCATTTGAGGCCCGTGGAGAACTGCAACAGCACTTCGCACAAATGGGTCGTGGCACCGACACCAGCGGTGGCGAAATTCAGCTTGCCCGGTTGCGCTTTGGCAAAGTCAAAGACCGCCTGGAGGTTGTCGCCGGGAAAGTTCTTGCGCGCCACCAGAATCATGGGCACCTCCACCAGGGGCCCCACCGGCTCGAAATCCACCAACGGGTCAAAAGGCAGTTTCGCGTACAGGGATGGGGCACTGGCCTGCGCCATGTTGTTGAACAGCAAGGTGTAGCCATCGCCCGTCGCACGCGCCACTTTGGCCGCCCCAATCGTGCCGCCCGCGCCACCCACGTTTTCAACCAGGACACTTTGCCCCAGGTGCTTGCTCATGGTCTGGGCCAGGAGACGGCCGATCACATCGGTAGAGCCAGCCGGTGGAAATGGCACCACCATGCTGATGGACTTGCTCGGATAGTCAGCCTGCGCCTGGGCAGACCCCTGGAAGCAGGCCGTCAAAGCCAAGGCCAGCAAGCCGTGCACGAGACGTCGGGAGGGAGAAGTGAATGTGTTCTTCATGATTGGACAGGGTCAGTGAGTGAGTAGATTTCCAGGCCGTCGGGACCTGCGGCCTGGTAGAGACGGGTGGTCACGGGGTCGTGCCCTGCGATGATGTGATCGGGGGAATCGGCCAGAGTTTCGACCAATTCGTAGGCGCGCAACATGTCGCCAGTGTCTGCAACGATCGGAAACGGTGAGCGTTTGCGCAGGTTTTCCAGGTAATGGGAGGCATCGGACGCCAAGACAATCCAACCTCGACGGGTGTGCACCCGAACGATCTGCAAACCCCGGGTGTGCCCACCCACCCAGTGCACGGTGATGCCTGGTCGCAACTCGTATGCCCCTTCGTGAAACGCCAGACGTTCTTCGAAATTTGCATAAACCAAGTCACAGACATCGCTGGGGTCATAGGCACGCCGCATGAAGGCATGGCGCATGTCCTTGCCGGTGGCGAATGCCATTTCACGCTCTTGCAGGTGGAACGATGTCTGAGGCAACTTTCGAAGATTGCCTGCATGGTCGTAATGCGCATGCGTGATCACCGTGTCTTTTACATCCTGTAGACGGATACCGGCCGATTGCAAGGCATCGATGGGACAGCGCAAAAAAGTACGCTTGCGTGCGCGCGCTGCCTCGACGCCAAAGCCAGTGTCCACCAGGATGGTGTCATCCCCGGAGCGCAAGAACCACACGAAGTAATCCATTGAAGAGGCTTCATCGTGCAAGTCATGCGCAATGAAATTCTCCAGGCGGCGGCGCTGCGCCGTGGCATACCGCAGCGCGTAAGCATCCCAGGTTTTGAGGGCCATGGTCTGGACTCCTTGCGTGCACCCGTTGTTCAGCGGCCGCGCACGTGTTTGTACATGGCTGTGTGGTCAGCCCCTGGTGCCAATCCCTGCTCGGCCTGAGCCCAGGTACGCAAACAGGTTTGCGCAAAATCACCGGGGGTCTGCATGCGCTCGATGAAACTTTGTGCGGTTTGCAAATCTTTGCGCATCAGCGCCAGGGCAAAGCCGGAGTTGTATTTCTCGGAGAGCATGAAGTTTTCCACTTTGTGTTCAGTGGTGTTGTTCTTGCCGGTGGAAGCATTGAAGACCTGGTTGACCAGGTGTGGATCAATGCCGAATTTTTCAGCGGCCACCAGTGCCTCGCACACAGCGACCAAGCCGGACGCAGAAACATAGTTGTTGAGTGCCTTGACAGCATGCCCGGCTCCCGCTGCGCCCACATGAACCAGGGTTTTGCCCATGGCCTGCAACACCGGGCGCACTGGCTCGACGTGAGCGGCCTCTCCACCGATCATGATGGAGAGACTGCCATCCACGGCACGCTTGACACCACCAGAGACAGGCGCGTCCACAAAGTGGATGTTCAAAGCAGCCAGACGCGTGGCATTGTTGCGAGAACTGACAGGATCGGACGAGCTCATGTCCAGCACGGTCTGGCCTGCGCGCAATTGACCGGCCAGGCCCTGGTCCCACAGCAGCGCGTCGATGACCTTGCTGTCGGGCAACATCAAAATCAGAACATCGCAAGAGGCTGCGGCCACCTGCACACTGCTTGCAGCCTGAAAACCTGCTTCCTGCGACAGATTTGACAACACCGCCGGATTCAAATCGAAACCGGTCACGTTGAAACCAGCACGCAGCAGGTTGCGCACCATGGGTTGGCCCATTTGGCCCAGCCCGAGAAAACCAATGCGAAGGGCCGTCACGCTCAAATCCCCATCTCTTTGAACACTTCCTTGGCGTTGCGGAAGCTGTCGATCGCTGCCGGCACGCCGCAATAAATGGCTGTTTGCAAGAAGACTTCCTGGATGTCCTCTTTGCTCAACCCGTTGTTGATGGCGCCACGCACATGCAATTTCAGCTCGTGTGGACGGTTGAGTGCAGTCAGCATGGACAGATTGATGATGCTTCGGGTGCGACGGTCCAGACCAGGGCGGTTCCAGATCTCATTCCAGCAGTACTCGGTCACCAGTTCTTGCATGGGCTGATTGAAGGCATCCGCGTTTTTGATGGCGTTGTCAACATATTCCGCCCCCAGCACTTCGCGGCGGGTTTTCAAACCTTTGTCAAAAGATTCCTTGTTCATTCGATCGCTCCTTCATGGGATGGTTGGGAAAGTTTTTCGAAAACGCCCAGCGCCGCCAGTTCAGCGTTCTGCACGTGTTGATCCGCAATGCGTTGTGCTCCTGCCGCATCCTTGGACTGTATGCACTTGAGCATGGACTCGATTTCATTCAGACTGCGCGGCAAACGGTCAGGCAGCATCAGTGAGGTGGCGCGCAGCAAACTGACGCGTGACAACAATCCGCCCAGAATTTCCTGGACCAGGGCATTGCCACAGCCACCCAGCAGGCAGTTGTAAAAATCGGCCTTGGCTTCCAGCACGCCGGCGCGGTTGTTCTTCTGACCGGCTTCGCGCAAACGTTTCACCGCTCGGGCCAAAGCCTTGATTTGGGTCTCACTGGCCAGACGTGTGAACTCATGGGCCGCAAAGCCTTCCAGGAGACGGCGCATGGCGTAGAGGTCGCGCGCCTGGGTCAACGTGATGGTCGCCACTTCCGGGCCACGGTGCGGCACATTGACAATCAGTTTTTCAGCCTCCAGGCGACGCAGGGCCTCGCGCAGAGAGGGCCGACTCACTCCCAGCATTTCGCATAACTCCCGCTCAACCAGCTTCTGGCCTGGTTGAAGCACGCCATTCACAATGGCTTGGCGAAGCTGATTCTCAACTTGCGAACGCAAGGTTTCAGCTTTGACCTGTGGCAGCAGCGGGCTCATGGGCGGCATCGTATTTTTTGTCTGACAATTTGTCAATCTTCTTGACGACAAGACCGCTGAATCCCATAATCCAGAGCCTTGCAGATGGAGGTTCACATGCGTGTTCGATTGGCTTTATGCTCCCTTCCCCTTTGGCTGTCCCTGGCAGTTTCCTCACAGGCTGCCGACTACCCATCACGCCCCATCACCGTGGTGGTACCCCAGGCCACGGGCGGCACCAACGACATCGTGGGTCGTCTGGTTGCACAAAAGCTCGGCGAAGTCATGGCAGCCAGTGTGGTGGTGGAAAACAAACCCGGTGCGGGGGGCAACATCGGCACCAGTCATGTGGCCAAATCAGCCAAGGACGGCCACACGCTGATGCTCACTGTGTCTTCTGCCCAGGCCATCAACCCCTGGCTCTATAAAGCACCGGGCTTTGACCCCGTGAAAGATTTCACTCCCATCGGCTTGATCGGGGCCGTCCCCAATGTGCTGGTGGTTCACCCCACGTTTCCAGCGAAATCCCTCAAGGAATTTATCGACCTCCTGAAATCCAAGCCGGCCCGGCATTTTCAATATGCCTCGGCAGGCAATGGCACCTTGAACCACTTGCTGGGTGAAATGCTGGGCAGTTATGTGGGTGTGCCCATGCAGCACGTGCCTTACAAAGGCGTGGCACCGGCCATCAACGATGTTCTCGGAGGCCAGGTGCCCATCGCCTTTGCCACACCTGCATCGGTGCTGCAGCACATTCGCTCGGGCAAATTGGTGGCCTTGGGCGTGAGTACCCCGCAACGATCACCCAGCTTGCCTCAAACGCCGGCGATCGCCGAAATGCTGCCGGGCTACAGTGGTTCGCTCTGGATCGCCTTGTACGCACCACGCGGCATTCCTGGCGAAGTCGAAACGCTGTTGCAAACTGCCACGAAGAAGGCCTTGGACATGCCCGATCTGAAAGAAAAACTGACAGCGCAAGGCGTCGAGTTGGCCAATGCCACCCCCGCCCAACTGGCCACCTTGCTGCAGGAAGACCTGGCGCGCTGGTCCAAGACCGTCAAAGACTCTGGTGCCACCATCGACTGACCACTCCCCATGATTCGCTTCGACCCCCATCTGAAAGGCCCCCTCAACGATGTGCGCGTCGTTGACATGTCTCGCCTGGTTGCAGGCAACATGCTCACGGCCTATCTCGGCGATTTTGGCGCCGATGTGATCAAGATCGAACGCGCAGGTGCGGGCGATGACCTGCGTCGCTGGCGAGAAAGTGGCCAGGCCATTTACTGGAAGGTGTATGGTCGCAACAAGCGCTCCATGGAGCTTGACCTGAAGTCCGATGCAGGCATGACAGCCCTGAAGAAATTGATTGCGCAATCGCAGATCCTGGTGGAAAACTTTGTGCCAGGTGGCCTGGAAAAAATGGGACTGGCGCCAGACAGCCTGCATGCGCTGAATCCAGCGCTGGTGATTGTGCGCATCTCCGGCTGGGGCCAAACGGGTCCCTACAGCCACAAACCAGGTTTTGGTACGCTGGTCGAGGCCATGTCAGGCTTTGCCTACATGAACGGTTTTCCAGACAACCCGCCGGCACTGCCACCCCTGGCCCTGGCCGACATGATTGCCGGCGTCTATGGCGCTGCAGGGGTTCTGACAGCGCTGCGCGTGGCCGAGCGCGAGGGCCTCGGCCAGGTGGTCGATCTGTCCTTGTTTGAACCCATCTTCTCGGTGATTTCCTCCGAAGCCGCCAAGATCCGTTTAACCGGCGAACCCACGCTGCGTGCGGGCAACCATTCCACCCACACGGCACCGCGCAATGTCTACCCCAGCAATGACGGGGGTTATCTTGCGCTGAGTGGTTCCATGCAGTCCATGGCCATGCGCATATTCGACACCATTGGCCGCCCCGAACTCAAGGAAGACCCGCGCTTTGCCACCAACGATGCCAGGGTTGTGAACCGAGAGGCGCTGGACCAGGTGATCGGAGACTTCATCGCGGCACGCAGCCTGCAGGAAAATCTGGACCTGTTTGAAGCGGCTCATGTCACCGTTGGCCCGATCTGCTCCATGGCCGATCTCATGGACCATCCCTACACCCGAGGGCGTGAGGCCCTGGTGGATCTGGAGGACGCGGACATGGGCAGTGTTCCCATGCACAACGTTGTACCTCGACTGAACCAAAGCCCTGGCGGCTTTCGCAGACCCGCGCCCAGACTGGGGGAGCATACTCAGGAAATCCTTCAGTCGCTGGGTCTCTGACAGCTCCCTGCCCTGCACGCCCTTTTCATTCACGGAATCCACTGCCATGCGAGTCATGCCATCCAACCAAGCCCTGCCCTTGTGGCGCTCGATTCTTTTCGTACCGGCGGTCAGTGACCGATTTGTCGAGAGTGCGCTCAAACAAGCCGCTGATGTGCTGCAAATTGACCTGGAAGACAGTGTCGGCCCGGACCAGAAGGACATGGCCCGTGCGCGTGTGGGTGCCATCGCCGATCGTTTCGCCGCAGCAGGTCGCCAGGTGAGCGTTCGGATCAACCGGCCTTGGCGTTTGCTGGTGCGTGACCTGGAAGCCGTGGTGCGTCCCAGCGTTCAAGCCATTGCCCTGCCCAAGGTGCCCGATGCGGCTTTCATTCTGTCTGTGAGCGAAGTCCTGGACGAGCTGGAGCATGAAAACGGAATGCAGCGCGGTCACACGCGCATCATCGCCATGGTGGAAGATGCGCAAGGCCTGGCAGCCATGAACGAAATCGCTGCCGCGCACCCTCGCCTGATCGGCTTGATTGTGGGCGCGGAAGATCTGGCCGTCTCTTTGCAGATGGGTGTCGATGACGATGGCCTCTATGTCCCCAATGTCATGGCGGTGGCCGCTGCACGCCGCGCAGGCATCTTGCCCATTGGCTTCATCGGCTCGGTCGCCGACTTCAAAGACAGCGACAAATTCCGTGAACGCATCCGCCGTGCGCGCAAACTGGGCTTCGAAAGCGCGTTCTGCGTTCATCCCAGCCAAGTCGCCATCCTGAACGAAGAGTTCGCGCCATCAGAGGCGGAAGTGGCGCATGCGCAAGCCGTCGTGACGGCGTTTGAAGCCCAGTTGGGCAGCGGCAAGGCCGCTTTTTCCTTTCAAGGCCGCATGGTGGACTTGCCTGTGGTGGATCAGGCACGCCAGGTGTTGCGCCGGCATCTCGCTGTGCAGGCACGATGAAGCGTGGCCTGACACTGTTGCTGTGCGTGCTGTGCTTCAGCCCACTGGGCTGGGCACAGTCTGGCGCGGGCATCTCCAGCAACGCCGCAGCAGCCAAGATCAGTGTTTCGGGCATCGGTACCGGTTTTGTTGTCGCTGAAGGCTACATGCTCACTGCCTTTCACGTGGTGCGTGAACAGAGCAGCGCCTGGGTGGGCCCGTTCGAGGGCAAGCGATGGGCCAAAGCCGAACTGGTATCCAGCGACGCCGCACTGGATCTGGCACTTCTTCGTGGCAAGTTCCCGGCGCCAGCATTGTCATTTGCACAGTGGTCAGAAGTACCCGTGGGTCTGGAAATTGCCGTGATCGGCTATCCTCAGCCTCGCCTGCAAGGGCTCAGCAAGAAAATCACGCAAGGGATCATCAATGGCAACCGCAGCGATCGCAATGAAAGTTTTGATGCGGGTTTTTTCCAGCTGAGCGCGGAAATTTCCAAAGGCAACTCCGGCTCTCCGGTGCTCTCCCCAGAAGGCTGGGTGGTGGGAATGGTTCAGAAGAAACTGGATGCCCTCAATGTGGCTGCACGTGGCAATGACCTGCCCGTGAATGTCAACTATGCGCTCAAGTCGTCGGAGCTCATCGGTTTCCTGCAAAAAGCCGGCGTCAGTCCGCAGATCAAACCCTTGCAGGCAGAGCAGTCACAACGCCCCTATAAGATCTTCGCACAAACCCAAGGCAGCATCTGGACGGTGGTGGTGATCAAAGGGATGCCACCAACAGAAAATCTGCCGAGTCTACCTGTGCACCCTTGAGACAGGTCAGCGAACAATGCTGAGCTTTTTGACGCCCGCACGCAAACCGACAGATCCGGCATACCCTTTGCCGCTTTCATAAACCGGAATTTGATAGCCTTGCAGATTCGACTGGCTGTCCGGACTGAAAAACAAATCGGTGCGTCCGGTGGGCCGACGCCAAAGCAGCACCGAACTCCCTGGTGACAGCAGACAGTTGTAGGCACCCAGCTGCCGCCCATCGGGTGTGGTGCCACCCCAGTGCATTTTGGCAATGGGCGCACCTTCGGCATTGGCCTTGAACAGGGTCGCAGCGTTCGGCCCCACGAATGAGAAATAGGCCGTTGGGGTGTAGCCTGAATCCAGCTCAACTTCCAGAAAGCTTTCATTCTGGGCGACGTAGTGCAAATAAATGGCGGCGCCCATGTAGGCTGGGAAGTTGGCGGTTTCCTGCGCGCCCTTCTTTGCTGCAATACGTACCACCACGGCAGGATTGTCCTGGTGCCGATACCAGTGGTCCTGCGTTTCCGAATACGTATCGTCCCACTCGCCACTGACGCGGGCCGAGCGCATCTCCAGTGAACCGGGTTCCGGTTTGTAGCGCAGCAACGCGCCCATGGGGTTGGTCACGCGGCTGGCGTAGGTGCCCGCATAAAACCAGTTGTTGTTTGGATAAGCATAGACGCTGGCCCACAGTGCTGTCGAAAGTTGCTGGTACTGATCGGTTGCACGCGGTTTGGCGCAGCCTTGAATGCCCATGGTGATCATGCGGTTGTCCAGCATGCCACTCAAACTGGAGGACATATGGGTACTGGCGCTGTCCAGCGTGGTCAAAGCCGTGCCTGGCTGGCGCAGTTTGGCCGCTTCCGTGGCAAGCGACACAACCTGGGGCAAGGCAATGAACAGTTGGGGATCGAGCGAAAAATCGACCGGCTGGGTTGCGAATGAGGACAGAGAGGACGGAATCGTGATCCCGTTGCTGGGGTCGCCATCTTCGTCAAGCGCCTGCAGCAGGTAAGCAATGTTTTGTGCTTCATCCGCATCCACATTGTTACCAGGCGCCATGTTCACAGGGGTCACAATCAACGAAGCTTTGACCTTGGGGAACACGATGGCACCGAACGAAAAGGTCACCATCTCACCTTTGGCATAGTCAAAACTGCCATCGGAGGAAGTCACGCCGGTCTGGGTTGCTGTGACATACGTCAGACCACTCACCGGGCTGTCAATGAATTGGCCACGCAGTGCAGAGACGGCCGTGTTTCCACCCCCGCCTCCGCCACAGGCGGACAGCAGACTGCACAACACCATCAGCCAACAATGGGAGAGAACGCCCTTCATGCAATGTTTATTTGATTTCCAACCTGTTTGTATCGGCTGAAATGCAAGAAATTTGAGTTTTTGATCAAAATTAATCTAATAGGATCCATGTCACCTTGGAATTTCTCTAAAAACAAACAATGTCCCGGTAGAACACCCAAGATTTTTGTGGCGACTTTACCGAATCGTCGTTTTGCTCTAACCTACGGTCTCGTTGATAACTTGATCAAGAGAACATCATGAGACTTGGCTACTTCACCATGCCCGTGCACCCCGCCACGCGCAAGCCCACCGACACATTGCGGGAAGACCGCGAAATCATCATTCTGGCCGACGAGCTAGGCTTTCACGATGCATTTGTCGGCGAGCACCTCACCGACCTGATCGAGAACGTCACGAGCAGCATGCTGTTTCAAGCCACGCTGATCCACTCCACGAAGAACATTCGGCTGGGCACGGGCACCACCAATCTTTCTCACCTGCACCCGGTGTTGGTGGCCTGCCATGCGGCCATGTTTGACCACCTGTCAGAAGGACGCTTCATTCTCGGCGTGAGTCCTGGCGCCCTTCCATCCGATGCCGAGGCGCTGGGCATCTTTGACGAAGATCGCAACAAAATGTTTGCCGAATCCATCGATGTGATCCTGAAAATCTGGGAATCCGATCCGCCTTTCAACATCGACCTGCCTGACAATCGCTTCAAGGTTTCGACCATGAAAACCCTGGATGATTTTTCACACACGGGCAAGATGTACAAGCCTTACCAAAGCCCGCGCCCTGAAATTGTGGGCACCGTGGTCGCGCCTTATTCCAAAGGCGTGATTGCCATGGGGGAAAAAGACTTTCACCCGCTCTCGGCCAACTTCCTGTATGACAAATGGTTGAAGTCACACTGGGACAACTACGCCCAAGGCAAGGCCAATGTGGGCAAGGAAGCCTCACGCAGTGACTGGCGTGTGGCGCGCACCATCATGGTCCATGATGACGAAAAAGTGGCCAAGAACTATGGCCGCGATTCGGAGCAAAGCCCCTACCGCTTTTATTACCGCAATCTGCACCACAAACTCCGCAAAGGCAAGCGTGATGCCGTGTTCTCACAGGATGGTCAAACGCCCGAGAATCCGACACCCCTGAATGACATCCTGGACAACCTGGTGATTGCCGGTGGCGTGAGCGAAGTGGTCGAAAAGATCCTGGCCTTGCACGAGCAACTCGGTGGTTTTGGCGAGCTGGTGTACGCCGGCCTGGACTGGACCGATCCCGTTCTGGCACGCCGTTCAATGGTGTTGATGGCGGAGCAAGTGATGCCACGTGTGCGCCAGGCTCTGGGACAATGAGGCCCTTTGAACGGGAGACACCATGAACCATATCCCCCTGGGTTCGGCAGCACTCGACCGCCTGCCTGAAATCCCCGATGCACAAATGACAGCACAGCAAAAGGCTGTCATGGACGAAATCGCGAGTGGCCCGCGTGGCCGCATCGGCGGCCCTTTCATCCCCCTGATGCGCAGCCCGGAACTGATGAACCGCTTGCAAAAGGTGGGCGAATACCTGCGCTACCACAACACCATGGGCCTGAGAAACTCAGAGTTTGCCGTGCTGGTGGCCGCGCGCCACTGGTCGCAACCGATTGAATGGTCGATTCACCGCCCCATCGCCGAACGCGAAGGCATCGCTCCGGCCATTTGTGACGCCATTGCCGAAGGCCGCCGCCCCGAAGGCATGACTGCCGACGAAAGCCTGATCTACGATGCACTGGAGGAATTGCGCAGCAACCGCTCCATCAGCGATGTCACCTACCAGAAAGCCTTGGTCCGTTTTGGCGAGCAAGGCGTGATCGATCTGGTGGCGCACTACGGCTATTACAGCCTGCTGGCCATGGTGATGAATGTGGCCCGCACGGCTCTGCCCGCAGGGGCCCTGTCCGGCCTGAAACCATTCCCAGGCTGAGCGTCAGCCGAACGCTTCCAGGGTCTGCCCGCCCGCCTGGACCGGGTTGGCATGCACCAGGATCACAGCCAGCACGCAGGTTTCGGTCCCACGGTTGATCCAGTTGTGAACGGTGCCCCGTTGCACCATCACATCACCGGCCTTGAGGTGAACCTCTTCGCCGGTCTCCAGTTCCATGTCGATCTCACCGGACATCACCACGATGTAGTCGATGCTGTTGGTGCGATGAACGCGTTGTTCCAGACCCGGTCGAAAATCCAGAATCCGGAAAACCGAACCATTTTCGATGGTGGAAAATTTACCTGGGCGCTTGCCGCCATCCTCATCGCCATTGTTGTCCGCGGGTGATGTATCGGTGGTCCATACATTGCACACGAAGGCGTTGCCACGACCGGGTCTGAAGTGCGAGCAAACCTCATCGATTTTGACCACGGCACGGCCCTGGTCATCATGCCCCGTGACGACACGTCGGATTTGAGGAACGTTTTCCATCTTTGTCTCCTGTTGAATCGGTTGCTTATTCTGGCTGAATGCCCGAGCGCTTGATCACCTGCGACCAGGTGCTCATCTCGGCGCCAACCCAGCGGTCAAGATCGCGTGAAGTTCCGGAAGCAGGCTCGATGTTGAGCTCGCGCAGTCGTTGCAACACATCCGGGGAAGCGAGGCATTGGGTCAGTGCGCGATGGAGTTCCGCAACGATCTCGGGCGAGGTGCCGGCCGGGGCAAACAACCCCCACCAGGAGCCTACCTTCATTTCAGGCAAGGGCGCACCGGCTTCGGCAAAAGTGGGCACCTGCGGCCACACGGCCGCACGCTTGTCGCCTGTGATCGCGAGTGCCCGCAATTTTCCAGCTTCCACCAGGGTCTTGGCACCACTCAGGCCCGTGACCATCATGGACACATGCCCAGCCACCAGGTCGTTGAGCGCAGGATTGGCCCCTTTGTAGGGGACGTGAACAATGTCCAGACCCATCTTGGCCTTGAACAACTCCATCGACAGATGGGTGGTGTTGCCTGCGCCAGCCGAGCCGAATGTCAATTTGCCTGGCTCTGCCTTGGCCATGGCCATCAGGTCCTGCAAGGATTTGGCCGGGGAATTCTGACTCACCAGCATCACCAAGGGTGCAGATGCCACCAGGCCGATGGCTGAAAAATCTTTCTGCGCGTCATAGGGCAGGTTCTTGTACAGAAAAGGATTCACCGCCAGATTGATGTCGCCCAACAGCACCGTGTGACCGTCTGGCGCGGATTTCGCCACTGCCGCAAAGCCCACGGTCGCACCAGAGCCTGGGCGGTTTTCGATCACCACTGTTTGCTTGATCACTTCGCCCAGTTTTTGCCCGATGATTCTCCCCAACACATCGGTCGGACCGCCTGGCGCATAAGGGATGACCAATTTGATGGGGCGTTCAGGATAAGTCGCGCCCACAGCCCAGCCGCAACAGCCCAATGCCAGAAGTCCTGCCAGCACGCTCGCACGCCGCGTGAGGCGCCAACCTTGTTGATTCATCGATCATTCTCCTTGACAGGGCTCAATCTAAGGCAAGATCGCTGTCACGTAGGTCAACTACAGGACAGACTAGGGTCTACCCTGCGTTGTATCTTCTCTGGTCTGCAACAGCTTGGCATGAAAGGCCTTCATGAAACTGGTTCGATTCAATCAAGGGCGACTCGGTGTCACCGATGGTCAACGCGTGGTCGATGTCACATCGCTCTCGAACAGTGCAGCACAGGACTGGCCGCCAGTCGGCATGAACCGTCTGATCAGAAACTTTGCGCAGTTGCGACCCCAACTCATGGCGGCACTGGACTCGCAAACCGGCGTTCCACTGTCCTCGGTCCGCCTGGAGACCCCCCTTCCCTGGCCCAACAAGTTGCTGGCCTACCCGGTGAACTACCATGACCATGCCACCGAAATGGCATCGCGTGGCTTGGCCAATATCCAGGGCTTTTTCTTGAAAGCCAACTCCTCGCTTTCGGGCCCTTCCGACCCGATGGAGCTGCCGAACCTGCCCGGACGGGAAGTGCATCACGAGTGCGAGATCGCGCTCATCATTGGCAAAGAGGGGCGACAGATTTCCGAAGAAAATGCCCTCGATCATTTGTTCGGGTACGCCTGCTTGCTGGACATGACCATCCGTGGCAATGAAGAGCGGGTGATGCGCAAATCCTTTGACAGTTTCACGCCCGTCGGGCCCTGGATCGTCACGGCCGACGAGGTCAGCGATCCGTTCAACATCAACATGCGTTTGTGGGTCAATGGGGAACTGCGCCAGCAGGCCAATACGCAAGATCTGATTGTCAACATTCCCAAAATGATTGCCATCGCCTCCTCTGCAGCGACACTTTACCCAGGAGACATCATCGCCTCGGGCACACCCGCAGGTGTGGGGCCTGTGGTTGCTGGCGATGTGATCCGCATCGAGGTGGAACAGGTCGGCGAGATGTCGATTCCAGTCGTGGCAGGCGCGAAAGGCCAAAGCATCGTTTTCGCCAAACCTTACCAATTCCAGCGCGCATCATGAGTACGTCACTACAGGCATTGCGAGAGGCTTCAAACCTGGAAGCGCTTTATCCGGTTTTGTCGGATCACTGCATGACAGCTGGCTGGCATAAAAAACGTCCATCGCTGTGGAAATCTCCCCGAACGGCGTTCCAGCCTCGGCACTGGTCCTATGAGCTCGGCCGCACGGCACTTGACCAGGCCGGCTTGTGGATCGGCACGGAGCTGGCAGAGCGCCGCAACCTCCTGCTGTTTAACCCGGTCGGAGACAACGACTACGACACGGTACGCACGCTGGTCGCAGCTTACCAAATGATCAAACCCGGCGAGTACGCTCGCCCCCATCGCCACACCCCCAATGCACTGCGCTTTGTGCTGGACGCCCAGCCTGGCGTGTTCAGCGTGGTCAACGGGATCAAGTTGCCGATGCGCCCAGGCGATGTGCTGCTGACCCCCAGCGACTGCTGGCACAGTCACTTCAACGACAGTGCGCACAATGCCTACTGGATCGACATTCTCGATGTTCCCCTGGTGCACCTGCTGGAACCCATGTTCTTTGAAGAGCATCCAGGAACGGAACAGACCATCACGCAATCGCCACAGGCCCATGCCTTCTGGTTCAAACAAGCCGATATTCAAACCGCATTGACCTCTGCATCCGCGCTGCAGGGTGTGCAGCGCCATGTGCTCGCCAGCTCAGCTGATTTTGCAACCCAGCAACTGCAATTTCTTCAGCTGCAATCAGGCGCCAGCACCGGCCTGCATCGCAGCACCGCCAGCCGCATCTTTTGTGTTGGCCAGGGCGCAGGGGAAGCCATGCTGGGTGATTTGCACGTGCAGTGGCAACGGGGCGATGTGCTGGCAGTGCCGTCCTGGACCCCTTTTGAAATTCGTGCGCACCAGCCATCGCAGTTGTTTGAAGCCAATGATCGGCCCACGCTGGAAAAATTGGGCTTTTACCGAGAGGCCACGACATGAAGTTGAACAAGGTATTGATTGCAGGCGGAGGCATCGGCGGACTGGCCGCCGCCCTGGCCTTGCTGCGGGCGGGCATCGATGTCGAGGTGTACGAGCAGTCCAGTGAGTTGAGGGAAGTCGGTGCGGGTATCCAAATCAGCCCCAACGGCAACCGGGTACTGGATCATCTGGGTGTGCTGCAGAACCTGAAGGCCTTGTCCAGCCCGACCGATGGCAAGGAAATACGCCTCTGGAACACAGGTCAGATGTGGAAGCTGTTTGACCTGGGCGATGCGGCGGTCAAAAAATATGGCTATCCCTACATGACGGCCTTTCGACCGGCACTGCTCCAAGTCCTGGCCGACGGTGTGCGCGCCCTCAAGCCCGATGCGATTCAACTCGATGCACGCTGCACCGGCTTTTCACAAACGCATGATCAGGTCCGATTGGACTTTGAAAATCGCACTTCGGTGACCGGCGATCTGTTGATTGGTGCCGATGGCGTGCACTCCAAGATACGGGCCGCCATGTTCGGCCAAGAGCCCACCTTGTTCACGGGCATGATCGCATGGCGTGCCCTGATCCCCATGGATGCATTGCCTGCGCACATGGTGCGCAATGTGGCCACCAACTGGGTGGGGCCGGGTGGTCACGTGGTGCACTACCCCCTCAAAGGTGGCACTGTGATGAATTTCGTGGGTACGCTGGAGGGCAACACTTGGGAAGGCCCCCCCTGGAGTACACCGGGAACCGTCGAGGATTGCAGCCGTGCATTCGATGGCTGGCATGAAGATGTGCAGTCCCTCATTCGTTGCGCCCCCTCCGTTCTGAAATGGGCCATGTGCGGTCGCCCTTTCCTGCCGCGCTGGTCCGAAGGGCGTGTCACGCTGATGGGTGACGCCTGCCATCCCACCTTGCCATTCCTGGCGCAAGGTGCTGTTTTCACCCTGGAAGACGCTGTCGTTCTGCAGCGCTGCCTGAGCAACAATGCCAACCACCTGCCCCTGGCGCTGGTCAAGTACGAACAAGCCCGCATGGAGCGTGCCTACCGCATGGTGCGAGGCGCCAGCGACAACACCTACCGCTTCCACAACCAGGCACTCGCTCAGCTAGACACGGCAGAAGCCTTTATCAACAAGGAATGGCAACAATCCGCCATCGGCAGCCGCTACGACTGGCTATTCCACTACAACGCCATCACCGATTGATTTCAGATGCCGTGCTGCAAAGCACGGGCGATGCGATGACGGTGGATGGTGGTTTTGGGCACTTTGAAGTCGAACCAGCTGCGCACGTCTTCTTCAAGCCCAATGCCGTGCATGAAGTTGTAAATGGCTTTTTTCAAACCCACGCCCAAGGCATCGTGATCCACGCCGGTGGGATCCATGAAGGCGATGTCGTTTTTGGCGAAGCGCCCTTCTGGCAGCGGTTGGAGTGTGACGCCATACGCCTGCGGCTGCATACCCACGGGGGAATGCACGGTGCAGACAAAGCGGTGAAAGAAGCCGCTTTGAATACACCCGTTCACAAACAGCTGGCGCACCAGTTCCAGCGAATCCACAGTGTCCTGTACCGTTTGCGTGGGAAAGCCGTACATGAGGTATGCATGGACCAAGATGCCCGCCTCTGAAAACGAACGGGTCACGCGTGCCACCTGATCGACGGACACGCCTTTTTTCATCAAGTCCAGCAGTCGGTCCGAAGCCACCTCCAACCCACCCGAGACGGCGATACAACCGCTGTCTGCCAGCAACTGACAGAGCTCGGGCATAAAGGTTTTCTCGAAGCGAATGTTGCCCCACCAAGAAATCGTGGTTTCACGCGCGATCAGCTCCTGGGCCAATGCTTTCAAGGCTTTCGGTGGTGCGGCTTCATCCACAAAATGGAAACCGGTCTGCCCAGTCTCGTTCACAATGGCCTGGACACGGTCCACCAGGACCGCAGCCGAGGCGCCCTCATAGCGCGAAATGTAGTCCAGCGAGACATCACAGAAACTGCATTTTTTCCAATAGCAGCCGTGCGCCACCGTGAGTTTGTTCCAGCGACCATCACTCCACAGCCGATGCATGGGGTTCAGCATGTCCAGCAGCGACAGATACTTTGACAAAGGCAAGCCGTCCCAGGTGGGGGTTCCAACTTCGGCAAAAGCAATATCCGGCTCCATCATGTTGATGAAACGCACTGCCCCCGTTTCGTGATCGCGCAGGAAGGTGCGAACCAGGCGTTGCACAGAGCGCTGCCCTTTCAAATGCTCGATCAATGACAGCAATGGCCGCTCGCCTGCATCGAGGGTCACATAATCCACAAAATCAAAAAGCTGCGGTTCCTGAAGCTCACGCAACTCCGTGTTCACAAAGCCACCGCCCAGCACGATCCGTGTATGCGGCGCATGTTGCTTGAGGCTTTGGGCGATTCGCAGTGCGGCATAGACCGTGCCCGGGAATGGCACCGACAAGACGACCAGATCGGGGCGATGTCTATCCCAGGCGGCCAGTGTCAATCGATGCAAGGCCTCATCCACCAGCGTACGCGGTGCAGCCAGGGCTTGCGCCAGCGGTTCAAAACTGGGCTGGCTTGCCGCCAGAGATTCGGCATATCTCACAAACTCAAACCGCGGGTCGACCGCATCGCGCAACACATCGGCCAGATCGTTCAAGTACAGTGTTGCCAGATGCTTGGCACGGTCGGACTGACCGAGCGCGCCAAACGCCCACCCCAGCGGGTCGCCCCCCTCTTCGTCCACGTAGACGTCCAGGGCTTCAAAACGAGGGCCTTCGGGTAGAAATTGTCGACTGACCACGCGGTGAGCCAACGTGGCATCGCAGCCTTGAAGAAATGCCAGCACTGGCGCCACAGTTTGAAAGTAACGTGCCTGCTGGGCCAAAAATGATTGGATGCTGGGCGTCTGCCTGGAAACCGGCAAAGCCTGCGCCGCCCGTGCCAACCGCTGCAAACTCTCTTTGGACAACAGGTCCAGGACCAGGGACAGCGCCAAATCTTCCTGGACAGCCTCCACACCACGTGAGCGCAGAAAACCTGTCAGATAGGCTGTGGACGGGTAAGGTGTGTTGAGTTGGGTCATCGGCGGGATGACCGAGAGCACCCGAAAAGAAGAAGTCATGTGGTGATCGAGCGATGAAGCGCGTGGATTTTCCAAGTCACGGGCCACTACCTCAGAATTGGGGGGATTCGGCACAGTATAGAAAACAAAACGGGTCAGCTCCTTGTGAGAGCTGACCCGTTGGTATTGAATGGTCGCGTGGCGGGATTCGAGAAAACTCAAGAAAACCTTTATTTATATAGGTATTTCAACTTTCATATTAATTTGTTCCCCCGTCTGTTCCCCCGATCGAACAGTAATGGGAGCGAGGAATAGCAGTCGCGCGATACCCGCCATTCAGGATACCCTTGAAACGATGGCACTTTTCAACGCCTCCAGGAACGCACCGAAGGTCTGCAACTTCAGTGCAGAAGAACGCCACATCGAGTCCCGCCACATGTGATCCATATCTGCCTTTCACAGGCCTTCGCGTTATGCCGCCACTATGGGTACAGCGGGCACATCGTGGATGGCCAGGCATCGACCGAGATAGAGCATGTGCTCAAACAATTCCAGGCGATGGATGTGATTCATTGATCCAGGCAAACATACCCTCAGCAGCGATGTGTGTGCAGGCGGCTACCAGCGCGTTGACTCAGGCGTGCAATATCTCGCGCAGTACGCGCATCCTTCAAGCCAACTTCTGGGTAACGTCCAAGTGCCAACCGTTTTTCTTTCCCATCCAAGCGGTACTTCCAGAACCAGCGCTTGGATCCATTTGCCGCGACCTCCAGATACAAGCCCCCTGAATCGGCCAAGCGCAGCCTTGTTTTGCCCGGTGGGCATATGGCGTTTCTGCAGTGCGGATCGGTAACCATTGATCAGTTTTCCTTGAGAAAGGACCTGTTTTGGGGGAACAAGATCAGGAAAAAGACGCTTTGGGGGAACAGGCACCTCATTGTTCCCCCTCTTTGGATTGGCTGTCAATCGATCAATTTGGTCTTCCTTAGCACCTCAGAAGTTGTTTCACCAATGAAAAAAGCCCCCAACTGTTTCCAGTTGGAGGCCTTTGTTCAATCTATTGGTCGGCGTGGCGGGATTCGAACTCGCGACCCCTTGCACCCCATGCAAGTGCGCTACCAGGCTGCGCTACACGCCGATCAAGAGAAAGATTATAACCCGAGAGAAACGCTGTTCAAACCAGCAACTCGCGAATTTCACGAAGCTCGCGTCGCAAGAGTTGCAGCTTGGGCAAGTCGGTGGTGATACCTGTCAGGTTCCAGGTGTCCATCAGGGTGCTTTCGTCCAGCCCTTTTTCCTCCTCCAGTACCTCTACCCCACTGAGCATGACTTCCCCGGCTCGGCGCTTTTCACGCTCGTGCTGAACAATTTCCTGCAGCTTGTTGCGGGCACCGCTGATGGTGAAGCCCTGGTCGTACAACAGGTCACGGATACGACGAATCATCAACACCTCGTGGTGCTGGTAATAGCGCCGGTTGCCCCGACGCTTCATGGGGCGCAGTTGGGTGAACTCCTGCTCCCAATAGCGCAGCACATGCGGTTTGACACCGCACAACTCGCTCACCTCACCGATGGTGAAGTAACGCTTGGCAGGGATGGGAGGGAGAGAAATCTCCATGAAAATCAGTCGCTTCCTAAAGGGAGCGCAGAGGTTACACGAAGATGAGGCAAAACGTAAGGGGCCGGCCAAAATATTTGACCGAAACCCTCTGCGTCAGCCGTTTGTCAGCTGTGGCTGGCGTCACCCTGAATCTGTTCTTTCAGCTTGTGGCTGGCATGAAAGGTCACCACACGGCGTGCGCCAATGGCCACCTCTTCTCCGGTTCGCGGATTGCGTCCAGGTCGAGGTGCCTTGGTCCTGATTTGAAAATTGCCGAATCCGGAGATCTTGACGTCCTCGCCTTCGACCAGTCGCTGGGCAATCAGGTCAAAGAAGGCATCGATCATGTCTTTGGACTCGCGCTTGTTCAAGCCAATCTGCTCGAACAACAGCTCAGCCAGTTGCGCTTTGGTCAGCGCCGGCGTTTCCAGGGTGTCGAAGGACAATTCCATAATGTCTCTCTCAGGCCCGCAAACGCGCACCCAGGTCGCGTGTCAATTGCTGTACCACCGCGTCCACGGCGGTGTCAATTTGCGCGTCCGTCAGCGTGGCCTCGTCACTGTTCAGGGTCAGACGCACAGCCAGGCTCTTCTCAGCCTCAGCCATGCCAGCACCCGCCTGTTTGGGGCGATAGACGTCAAACAGCAAGGCATCCCGCAACAACCCTTGCGTCGGTGCGTCATGAATGGCTTGCATCAACGCTGCATGGGTGACTGATTCGCTCACAATCACGGCGATGTCACGTTCCACGGCCTGGAAGCGGGACACAGGGCTGAAAGCGGGAATCTGGCGTTGCAGCACCGCATTCAATTCCAGTTCGAACATGACCGGGGCCAAGGACAAATCCCAGCTTTGTCGCCAGCGTGGGTGCAACTCACCCACGTGACCAATCACCCGCTCACCCAGCAGCACGCGGGCACAACGACCAGGATGCATGCTGGGATGTTCTGAGGGCTCAAAGCGCGGCAGGGCCGGTGCCAGCAAAGCCTGCACATCGGCTTTGACATCAAAGAAATCCACGGCCTGCTCTTTCACGCCCCATTGCAAGGGCTGTGCAGGGCCATAAGCCATGCCAGCCACGCGCATGGGCTGGTCAAAGCCCTCCACGGCCACATCGCTGCCCTTCACCGCATCGTCTTTGCGAAAAACACGACCGACTTCAAACACACGCACCCGGGTTGCTTTTCGATCGGTGTTGAACTTCACCACCTGCAACAGGTTCCCCAGCAACGATGAGCGCATCACACTCATCTGGCTGGCAATGGGGTTCAACAGTCGAATGGGATCGGGGTTGCCCGCCAATTCAGTTTCCCAGCGTTCTTCGACGAAGCTGTAATTGATGGTTTCCTGGTAACCCAAAGCGGCCAATTGACGGCGAACGGCAAACGGGCTGCGACGCGCCTCCGCTCGCAAGCGAGCCGTGATGGGCGCGCGCGGCGGCGTGGTTGGAAGTTGCTCGTAGCCCACCATCCGCGCGATTTCCTCGATCAGGTCTTCCTCGATCTGCAGGTCAAACCGGTAGGACGGAGGGGTCACGGTCAAGGTGCCCTCACCTTCACTGACCGGCAAGCCCAGGCCACGCAAGGCATCTGCCATACGCTGCTGCGTCAGGTCCATGCCGATCACCTTGACCGCGCGCGCCACGCGCAGCGTCACTGGCTGGCGAACGGGCATGTTGACCTGCTGGTCGTCGATGGGGCCGCATGCAGTTTCAGCCGTTCCACAAATATCGATGACCAACTGTGTGATGCGCTCGATATGTTCCACCGTCTGGCTCGGATCCACACCGCGCTCGAAACGGTGTCCCGCATCGGTGGAAAAGTTGTAGCGCCGCGAACGTCCGGCCACAGCGGTCGGCCACCAGAAAGCAGCTTCGATGTAAATGTGACGCGTCTCATCCGACACCGCCGTGGCATCGCCACCCATGATGCCCGCCAGCGACTCCACCTGCACATCATCGGCAATCACGCCGACCTTGTCGTCCAGGGTCACGGTATTGCCATTCAGCAGTTTCAGCTGTTCCCCTGCACGCCCCCAACGCACATCCAGACCTCCATGGATCTTGTCCAAGTCGAAAATGTGTGACGGACGTCCATATTCGAACATCACGTAGTTGGAAATGTCCACCAGCGGACTGACGCTGCGCTGGCCACAACGGGCCAGACGGTCCACCATCCAGGACGGCGTGCGGGCTTTGGGGTTCACACCTTTGAGCACACGGCCACTGAAGCGGCCACACAAATCAGGGGCACTGATCTTCACGGCCAAACGATCGGCCAGTACGGCCTGCACTGGCGCAAAGGCAGGCGACTGCAAAGGTGCGCCGGTCAAGGCCGAGAGCTCACGCGCAATGCCGTACACGCTCAGACAATGCGCCAAATTGGGGGTGAGCTTGAGTGTGAACAACGTATCGTCCAGCTTCAAATGCGCACGGATGTCTTGTCCCACGGGCGCATCGGCAGCCAACTCCAGCAGACCGCCGTGGTCTTCACTCAACTTGAGTTCGCGGGCCGAGCACAACATGCCCTGGCTTTCGACGCCACGCAGCTTGCCCAGTTTGATGGCGAAAGGCTTGCCATCTTCGCCAGGGGGCAACACCGCGCCAACCAGCGCACAGGGAATCTTGATACCGGCACGCGCATTGGGCGCACCACAGACGATGTTCAGCAGACTGCCCTGCCCCACATCGACCTGACACACGCGCAAGCGGTCAGCGTTGGGATGTTGCACGGCCTCTTTGATTTCGCCCACGACCACTTGTGTGAAGGGCGGCGCTACAGATTGCAGCTCCTCCACTTCCAGGCCAGCCATGGTGAGGGTGTCGGCCAGTTGCTGGGTGGTCAACGGGGGGTTGCAGAATTCGCGCAACCAGGATTCAGGAAATTGCATGACAGGTCTCGCGTCTTACTGGAACTGGCGAAGGAAACGGATATCGCCGTCAAAGAACAGGCGCAGGTCATTGACGCCATAGCGCAGCATGGTCAGTCGGTCGGGCCCCATGCCAAAAGCGAAGCCGATGAAGCGCTCCGGGTCCAGGCCCATGTTGCGCACCACGTTCGGATGCACCTGGCCAGAGCCAGCCACTTCCAGCCAGCGCCCTGCCAGCGGGCCGCTGGCAAACTGAATGTCAATCTCGGCACTGGGCTCGGTGAATGGGAAAAAGCTGGGGCGAAAGCGCAGAGTCAGATCATCGCTTTCGAAGAATGTGCGACAAAAATCGGTGAAAACCACCTTCAAATCTTTGAAGCTCACGTTCTCGCCAATCCACAGACCTTCACACTGGTGAAACATCGGTGAATGCGTGGCATCACTGTCGACGCGGTAGGTGCGTCCTGGCGCAATGACGCGAATTTCGGGCATGCCCTGACCCGCATCGAGCTGCGCCTTGTAGCGCTTGACATGCTGCACGGCATGGCGGATCTGCATCGGGCTGGTGTGTGTGCGCAGCAAATAGCCACCTTCCACATAGAAGGTGTCATGCATGGACCGGGCCGGATGGTCTTGCGGCGTGTTGAGTGCCGTGAAATTGAACCAATCGGTTTCGATTTCAGGGCCTTCCGCGACATCAAAGCCCATAGAACCAAAGATGGCTTCAATGCGCTCCAGGGTCAGGCTCACTGGGTGCAAGCCGCCTGCTGCATGGGTGCGCCCGGGCAAGCTCACATCCAGCGCTTCGGCCTTGAGCTGGGCTTCCAATTCGGCATCGGCCAGCGCCTGGCGTCTGGCATTCAAGGCGGACTCAATGGCCTGCTTGGCCAGATTGATGGCAGCACCCCGGGACTTCTTCTCGTCCACGCTGAGGGCAGCCATGCCTTTCATCAGTTCGGTGATGCGGCCTGCCTTGCCCAGGTATTGGGCTTTGGCGTTTTCTAGGTCGGCAGGCGTGGCGCTTTGAGCAAACAGCGCCTGGGCCTGGGCCACCAGGGAATCCAGCTCGTTCATGGTGTCTCGTCGTTCGAAATGAAAAAAGGGATTGAAGCCTATGGAAGCCTCAACCCCTTCTTTGGGTTAGCCCGCAGCGGGGATCAAGCAGCCAGCTTGGCTTTGACTTGTTCCACGATGCTGCCAAATGCAGCCTTGTCATGGACTGCCAGATCAGCCAACACCTTGCGGTCGATGGCGATAGCAGCCTTCTTCAGGCCGTTGGCGAATTGGCTGTAGGTCAGACCGCACTCACGGGCTGCCGCGTTGATACGTGCAATCCAGAGCTGACGGAACACGCGCTTCTTGGCACGACGGTCACGGTAGGCATATTGCCCTGCCTTCATCACCGCTTCTTTGGCGATGCGGAAGACATTGCCGCGGCGACCGCGGAAACCTTTGGCGAGGGCGAGAACTTTTTTGTGGCGGGCGCGAGCCGTGACACCACGTTTTACGCGAGGCATGTGATTACTCCTTGTTCGTCAATTGATTACAGGCCTGCCATGGGCAGCATCTGGGCCATGTGACCCATGTTGGTCTCATGCACAGCCACAGCGCCGCGCAGGTGACGCTTGTTCTTGGTGGTCTTCTTGGTCAGGATGTGACGCTTGAAGGCTTGTCCGCGCTTGACGGATCCACCTGGACGAACACGAAAGCGCTTCTTCGCGCTGCTCTTGGTCTTCATTTTGGGCATTTTGATGCTCCTTTTGTTGTGCTCATGAGGCGCTGCGAACCTTCCGCAGACTTGGAGGGGCCCTGAGTCACTTCTACTGCGTCGCCTTTTATGCAGACGCCGCGGGTTGCGCGGTATCTGCAGCGGGTTTGGCGGCGCCACCCGATTTCTTCTTGCCTGGCGCGATCATCATGATCATCTGCCGACCTTCCAGTTTGGGGAACTGCTCGACAACGATCAGATCCGCCAACTCGTCTCGGATGCGCTGCAACAGCGCCATCCCCAATTCCTGGTGCGTGATCTCACGACCGCGAAAACGCAGCGTGATCTTGCACTTGTCACCATCCTCCAAGAAGCGCTTGATATTGCGCAACTTGATGTTGTAGTCGCCATCGTCGGTACCGGGACGGAACTTGATTTCCTTGACCTCGATGACCTTCTGCTTGGACTTCGCTTCCGCCGCTTTTTTCTGTTCCTGGTACTTGAACTTGCCGTAATCCATCAATCGGCACACAGGCGGATTGGCCGTGGCGGCAATTTCAACCAGATCCACATCGAGATCGCCGGCCATGCGCAGGGCTTCTGCAAGACTGACGATGCCAATCGGCTCATTCTCTGGACCGGACAAGCGAACTTCCGGGGCCATGATTTCCCGGTTCAGGCGGTGTTTGCGTTCCTCGCGCTGGCGGCGATCGCGAAATTCAGTAGCGATGGTGACTGTCCTTCAAAAATCGAAGCCGCTTTCAAGGCGGCAACACTTCACCGACACGTTGGAACACGCATCCCAGCGGCTTTTTCTAGATGGAAT